>Ga0210390_10000009_pt1 | contig 264339 bp, 252 predicted proteins | sample IncBWH11OmetaG_FD_161050 | JGI IMG/M metagenome (GOLD analysis project Ga0210390, IMG submission 161050) | Forest soil microbial communities from Barre Woods Harvard Forest LTER site, Petersham, Massachusetts, United States - Inc-BW-H-11-O ... | reverse complement strand
CGTGACCGCGTTGAACGGCCCCGAGACGCCCGCCAGCGGATGCCCGGCATACAGGAAGGCCGGGTGTACGCGCACCGAGACCCCGCCGTGGCGGCGCTCGGCGGTGCCGATCAGCTTCAGCCCCAGGCCGAGCTCGCGCGCGAACTCGAGGTCGTCGCCGTGCAGATGCTCGATGCCCTCGTAGCGCACGTCGTTGAGGTGCACCGGCGACCCGTACGCCAGCCGCGCGAGGATCGCCATCTTGGCGGCGGCGTCGCGGCCTGAGACGTCGTCGCTGGGGTCGGCCTCGGCGTAGCCGACGCGCTGGGCCTCGGCGAGCGCGTCGGCGTAGCTCGAGCCGGCGGTCATCTCCGTGAGGATGAAGTTGGTGGTGCCGTTGACGATCCCGTGGATGCGCTCGATCGGCGTCGCCGACAGCGACTCCTCGAGCACGCGCACGACCGGCACCACGCCGGCGACGGCCGCCTCGAAGCGCAGCCTCACGCCCTTCTCGCGGGCGGTCTCGAACAGCTCCTCGCCGTGCTGGGAGAGCAGCTGCTTGTTGGCGGTGACGACGTCCTTGCCGGCGCGCATCGCCGCCAGCAGGTACTCGCGCGCTGGCTCGATCCCGCCCATCACCTCGACCAGCAGATCGGAGCCGTCGAGGATCTGCTGGAAGTCGCCGCGGCTGCGCGTGAGCACCCCGCCGATCACCGGCCTGCGCCCGTTGAAGCGCTCGATCTCGCCCGCGCGTTCCTCGAGCAGCACGGCGAACGCCGCGCCGACGGTGCCGTGGCCGAGCAGGCCGACGGTGAACGTGGGCGATTCAGCGGCCATCGCACGCCGTCGCTTCGCTACGGTACATCGCGCGCTGTCAGATCCTCGTAGCTCTCGCGCCTGACGACCACGCGCGCGTCACCGTCACGGCAGAACAGCACCGGCGACCGCGGCACGCCGTTGTAGTTGTTGGCCATCGCGTAACCGTAGGCGCCGGTCGCGGGGGTCACGATCACATCTCCTGGCCGCGGGTCATCGAGCAGCGCCTCGCGCACGATCACGTCGCCGGACTCGCAGTGCTTGCCGGCAAGCACGCAGGCCGTCGAGCCGCCGAAGCGATTGGCCACGTGGGCTTCATAGGAGGCTCCGTAGAGCATCGGGCGCAGGTTGTCGGACATGCCGCCGTCGACGGCGACCCAGCGCGAGACATTCTGCTTGACGCTCTCCACCGTGTAGAGCGTCACGCACGCGTTCGCGCACAGCGCCCTGCCGGGCTCGATCATGAGGCGTGTGTCAGGGCCCATGCCGTGGGCGTGCGCGGCGGCGACGATCGTGCCGACGTACTCCTCGATCGAAGGCGGCGCCTGCTGATCGTCGGTGTAGCGCACGCCCAGCCCGCCGCCGAGATCCCACACGGGAAAAGCTCCCAGCGTCGAGAGCTCGCGCGCCTCGCGGCGGAAGGGCTCCAGACCGAGCAGCTGTGAGCCGATGTGCGCGTGCAGCCCGTGCAGCGACAGCCCGTCGACGGCTTGCAGGCGCGCGATCGCCTCGCGGGCGTGCGCCATGGCGAAGCCGAACTTCGAGTCGGCCTGGCCGGTGGAGATCTTCTCGTGTGTCTCTCCCCTGACGTCGGGCGTCACCCGCACGAGCACCGGCTGGCCGCCGCTGCGATCGCCGAGCGCACCCTCGGCCACGAGCCGCTGCAGGCGGTCGATCTCGTCGAAGTTGTCGAGCACCATCAACCCGATGCGGTGGCGCAGGGCCATGCGCAGCTCCGCCTCTGACTTGGCGTTGCCGTGCAGCACGATCCGCTCCGGTGCGAACCCGGCCTCGAGCGCCAGGTACAGCTCGCCTCCGGAGGCGACGTCGCACCACAGCCCCTCGCGCGCGAACAGCGCGAGCACGGCGGAGCAGGGAAACGCCTTGGAGGCGAACACCACGTGGAAATCGCTGTGGCCGGCGTCGCGGCCGGCCTGCAGAAAGGCGCGCGCGCGTGCGCCGAGATCGTCCTCGGCGACCACGAAGGCGGGGGTGCCGAACTCCCTCGCAAGCTCGATGGTGTCGCAGCCGCCGACCTCCAGGCGGCCGCGCTCGTTCAGACGGCTGCCCAGTGGGAAGACGGGAGATAGGCTCGTCTCGGTGGCCATGGCCGCTGATTATCGCTTGCGCCGGCTTTAACGGGCGTGCATGTCCTTCTGCGACAATCTGGTACATGGCAAAGTCGCGATCGAACTTCGGCAAGGACACCGGGCTGCAGGCGCGGATGGTGATGACGCTGTTCCTGCTGGGACTGGTGTACGTGGTGTTCGTCGGCGTGCTGTTCGCGGCCGGCGCCGCCGCGGGCCTGATCGTGGTGGTGGCGGTGGTGCTGCTGCTGGTGCAGCTGTTCGGCTCGGACAAGATCGCGCTCGCGTCGATGGGGGTCAAAGAGGTCACCCCCGCGCAGGAGCCCGAGCTGCACGGGATCATCGAACGGCTGTGCGTGCAGGCCGACCTTCCCAAGCCGCGCGTGTGCGTGATGGAGACCTCGATGCCCAACGCGTTCGCGATGGGCCGCTCGAAGAAGTCGACCTCGGTGTGCGCGACCCGCGGCATCCTGCAGCTGCTCTCGCCGGCCGAGCTCGAAGGCGTGATGGCGCACGAGCTGACGCATGTGATCAACCGCGACGTGATGGTGATGACGCTGGCGAGCTTCTTCGCGACGCTCGCGGGAATGATCGCCCAGTTCGCGCTGTTCTTCGGCGGGGGCTTCGGCGGCGGCTACGGGCGCAGCCGCAACGAGGAGGAGGAGGTCATGCTGGTGCTGCTGGTGTCGGTGCTCGTGTACGCGATCTCCTTCCTGCTGCTGCGGGCGCTGTCGCGCTACCGCGAGTTCGCCGCCGACCGTGGCTCGGCGGTGCTGACCGGGCGTCCCAGCGCGCTCGCGTCCGCGCTGTTGAAGATCAGCGGCACGATGGAGCGCGTGCCAAACCAGGATCTGCGCAAGGCGGAGGCGATGAGCGCGTTCTTCATCCTGCCCGCCCGGACCAAGAAGTCGCTGATGAACATCTTCGCCGACCATCCGCCTCTGGAGAAGCGCCTGGCGGCGCTCGAGCGGTTGGAGTCTCAGCTGCAGAGCGCCGCCTGACCGTGGGCCTGCGCGACATCCTCACCGGCCGCCACGAAGTCAAGGGGCCGGCGTCCAGCGATCGCCTGTTCGCGATCACCACGGCTTACATCACGCTGCAGTCGGGGCACCAGATCGACCCCGCGGGGGCGGCCGCGATCGTCTTCCAGGCGCTCGCCACGAGCGAGTTCGAAAGCACGCTGCGAGAAATGGAGGAAGTCGTGACGGCCACCGGCAAGGAGAGCGGCACGACGGTCGCCACCGAAGACGACAGCTACGGCTACCGCTGGATGGTGCTGCGCAACCACGATGACGCCTCCAGCGTGGAAGACCTGGCGGTGGGCATCAACGCGGTCTCCAGCTCGATCGAGACCGCCGGCCACGGCGAGCGCCTGCTGTGCGCGGTGTTCGCGTTCGTCGACGCGCACAAGCACCCCATCTACTTCATCTACAACTACAAGCGCGGCCACTGGTACCCGTTCGTGCCCGACCCCGCCAATAAGCAGCAGCGCCTGACCGAGCGGGAGCTGCAGCTGAAGGCGCAGATCGGCTCGGAACTGCCGATCGAGCCGGAACTGGAGCGCTGGTTCCCGCTGTGGGGGATCCCGATCTGAGGAACGCGGCGCACGGGAGGCGCCCCCGTCGCATTGTTGCTCTTTCAACGTGGTGTATAACCATCGCTATACACCACGTCCCGAATGATGACGATGATGATGCTGCCGGCGCTGCTGATACCGTCGCCTGAAGAGACATAGACGCGGGTGGCGTGCGCTCGCCCCGTCTGCCGTCGCCTTCGCGCCAGGCGATCTAGTCCGGGATGAGGCCCTCGCCGGTGAACTCCCGGCCGGCCTCGTCGAAGCTGAAGTCGGCGGGCGGGAGGATCACGTCGGAGCCCTCGAGCTCCTCGTCGCCCAGCAGCGTGCCCTGCGCGCGCACGTAGTCGAGCAGCGCGGCGAACGCATCCGCGAAGCCGTCCTCGCTGCCGCTGTCGACGATCGCCAGGGCCTTGCGGCGCAACTCGTCCAAGCGCTCGGCGTCACTGTCCGGGAGCCGGTACTGACCCTCACCGGAGATGCGGACGATCATCCCTGGCCAGCGCTCTCGCTCGGCTGCTGAGCCGAGGCTGGCTCACCGTCCACGGCAGCGGGCGCGTCAGTGGCGTCGGCGGCGCTCGCGGCAATCTGCGGCGCGGCGGGCGGGTGGGCGCCCGATCCCAGTTCGCTCTTCATTTTCGCGAGCTCGTCTTCGACGGCGGGCGCGCTGGAGAGCTGCTTGAGCTGCCGGTCGATGTCGTCTTCGCCGGAGCCGAGCTGGCCGACGTCTTCGAAGGTGCCGGCGGCTTCCAGCTCGGAGACGGCGTCGGCGCGCGCCTTCATGTTTTCGGTCTTGTCGACGGCGCGCTGCATGGCGAGCCCGACGTCGGCCATCTGCTCGCCGACGCCGGTGGCCGCCTCGGAGATCCGCACCTGGGCCTCCGCGGCCGAGTACTGCGCCTTGATGACCTCCTTCTTGGTGCGAAAGGCTTCGATCTTCGCGCGCAGTTTCTGCTCGGAGTCGGTCAGCTTCTGCTGCTGGCCTTCGAGTTCGGCGACCTGTGTGTCGAGCCCCTGCAGCTCGGTCTGGGCCACGTTCTTGCGTTCGAGCGCGGTCTTGGCGAGGTCTTCCTGGCCGGCGGCCAGCGCCTGGCGGGCCTGCGTGTCGAGCTTGACCACGCTCTGCTGCAGCGAGCTCTCCTGCATCTGCAGTCGCTTCTTCGCCGTGACGACGTCGGCGATGCCCTTCTTGACGTTCTGCAGCTGTTCGACCTGCTTCTGGTAGCTGTAGTCGAGGGTCTCGGCCGGATCTTCCGCACGATCCAGCAGTTTCGAGACCTTCGCCTTCATCACCGTAGACATGCGCCCGGTCAAGCCGGCCATCTGATCCTCCTATTGCTGTTCTGAGAGGCGACCGACCTGAGCTCGGCCAACACCATCAAGCGTAGCCGACCGGAGCGGTATCAGAGGCCGGTCGGATGGCGGACAACGAAGCCGGCGTTCGTCTGTCGCAGCGGGCGCCAGCGCGGGCCCTCCAGATTGGAGGGGTCTTCCGCCGGGCTGGTGTCCAGACGCAGCCCCGCGACGGTCATGTAGGCGTGGCCGGCGTTGGCGAAGATGGTCACCCAGCGTCCGTCGCCGCGCGAGCCCAAGCGCTCGAATTCCGAGGAGTCCTTGGGGGAGGCCAGCAGGTCGGCGCCGTGAAGCGCGAAGGACACAGTTCCGGAGCAGTCGTACCCCGGCGAGACGAACGAGCCGTGACCGCCACCGTAGATGTAGGGCAGCCCGATCACCTCGTTCCCCGCCCAGACGATCTCCTGGATGACCGCCGGGGCGCCCATCGGGGCGGCGGCAAGGCCGTCGACGAAGCGCGCGGTGGTGCCGGGCACCAGCAGCTCCGGCCGCAGCGTCGGGCCCTTCGCGGAGGTCATGCCGTCGCCGACCATCAGTTCGCCGGGAATGCTCGCCGCGAGGCCACTCGCCGCCGATTCACTCGACAGCGCGACGATGCCGCCGGTGCTTGCGGCGGCGGTACCGGTGGTGGTGCTGGCAGTCGTGGGCGCCACGTAGGGGACGACTTCGCCGGTCGCGGTCTTCTCGTAGACGGGGCCCTTGTAGGTGTCGTTGGGCGTCTTCGCCGTCACGGGCGCGTGAATCGTCGGCGTGGTGGTCACCGGGGTGGCCGGGGTTGGTTCGACGGCGACCGCTCCGCCGGTCCCGTTGGCGAGCGCGTCAGGGGCGCCCGTTACCGCCGTGACCACGAGACTGCACAGAACCACACCCAAGGTACGCACCCGCACAGCAACAACCTCTTTCGTCGGCCTGCGGGGTTAGCTGACGGGCTAGCGCTGAAAGAGCCTGCGCTTCTCACGGTTCTACCGCGGGATTCGCCCCAACAACTCGGGTCCCCCGTTCCCTGACATCTGGTCAGAGATTCGGCATTGCGGGCGGCACGCTAGCAGAGTGCATGGACGCTTGCAGAGCATGCACCGCTTTTCGCAGGTTTTTCCGCAAATGCCGAGCTTTTCGCGGGGACCGGCGGGACCGCTAGTGTGCCGGCCGTGCACACCGCCGCGCAACGACCGTTCCTGGCCGTGATAGCGCTCGCGCTCGCGGCGGTGGGGCTCGCCGCGTGCGGAAAGGCGGCCCCCGAACAGCTCGGCGGCGGCCCGACGCGCAAGCTCGCGCCCGTGGCCGCGGAGGGAGCGGTGAGTGTGGCGACGCGCAACACCACGCGCCTGGGCGGCGCCGACGTGGCGTCCGACGCCGCGGCGGTCGCCCGCGCCACCTATCCGGGGCTGACGGTCGCCACACGGCCGGTGGCGGTGGTGCTGGTGGACGAGCACGACTGGCTGGGAGCGCTGGCGGCGTCGGTCCTGTCCAGCTCCCCGACGAGCGCCCCGATCCTCTACAGCGAAGGCGAAGCCCTCCCGACGGTGAGCCGTGAGACGCTCGAAGCGATGCGCCCGCTGGGGGCGCCGACACTGGGCGGCGCGCAGGTGATCAGGATCGGCGCCACGACGGCTCCGGCACCGAGCGGCTACCTCACGGACACGCTGCCGGTGAGCGCGCCGGCGACGACCGCGGTGGCCGTCCAGCGGCTGCTGGCGACCCTCGACGGCGGCAGCGCTCCGCATCAGGTGATCGTGCTCGCCACCGACACCCCGCCTGCTCTGGCGATGCCGGCGGCGGGCCTGGCCGCCGAGAGCGGCGCCCCGATCCTGTTCGTCACGCCTGCGCGGGTACCGGCGGCGACGGCCGCGGCGCTCGCGGGCCTGCACCGGCCGTCGATCTACGTGATCGACGCGGCGGCGCTCGACCGCCGCACGATCGGCGCGCTGCGTCACTTCGGGCCGGTGACGAAGATCGGCGGCGCGCACACCACGGCCACGGGCGCGGAAGCCGGCGGCGAAGCCGTCGAGAGCGCGCTCGAAGTCGCGCGCTACACAGACGGCACATTCGGCTGGGGAGTCAAAGAACCCGGCCACGGCCTGGTGTTCGCGAACGCCGCCCGCCCGTTGGACGCTCCCGCCGCCGCGCTGCTGTCGGCGACGGGCGACTACGGACCGCTGCTGCTGCTCGCGAGCGCGACCCAGGTCCCGCCGGCGGTCACCGGCTATCTGTCCGACATCCAGCCCGCGTACAGCGCGCCGCAGTTCCCGCCGGTGCGCGGTGTCTACAATCACGGCTGGCTGATCGGCGACGAACAGGCGATCTCCGCGGTCACGCAGGCGGAAATCGACTCCATCCTGGAGATCGCGCCACGCAAGCAGACACCAGAAGAAGCGTCGGTCTCGCAGGTCGAATAGTCGAGCGCACAGAGGCGAAATTGAGCCAAGCCGAGGATCCCAGCCGCATCAGCCGCAAGACGAGCACCAACACGGTGACCGTCGAGGACGTGCGCCAGCTGATGGGCGCCTCCACCCCCCACTTCGCGCTGCAGCTGCGCAACCGCATCGCCAACCTGATCGCGGGCCTGCCCGCCGATCACCCGGCGCGCGTGGAAGGCGAACGCGAGGTCGCGCGCCTGCAGCGGCTGGGCTTCGACGGCGAGACGCGCGGCGAGGGCGCCGCCGAGGGCGAGCGTGCCCTGCCGTCGCTCAATCTCGCCGCCTCCTCGCCCGCCGAGCCATGATCAGCGCAGGCCCGCGAACGTGCGCCTGTGGTGCGCGTCCAGGTAGCGCGCGCGCAGCAGCCTGAAGCAGACCACCACCACGGCCACGTCTATCGGCAGCAGCGCGAGGCTCAACCAGCGCGGCGCGCTGCCCCTCACGGCGACCACCACGAGCACCGCCGCCGAGTGCAGGACGATCGCGGGGATCACGGCGAGCATCAGCGTGTGCGAGCGAAACCCGCCCAGGTGCTCGCGCAGCGTGACCTCGACGGTGCCGATCACGACGGCGCCGATCCCCGCCGCCAGCAGGACGCCGTTGCCTTCGATGCCCTTCAGATACGCGACCACCGCGCCGATCGCGCCGACGAAGATCAGCAGCTCCGACAGTGGCAGCGGATGCCACGGCGCGCGCGGGCGCGCGTCCGCCGGCTGTACGCCCGCCGGCGCACCGACGTTCACATCGCGCCGCGAGGCGCCTGCGGGCGGCCCGCCGCGTGCGGCGGCCGAGGATGCGCCGCGCGGATTCGGCCGGCGCTTGCGCGAGTGTGCGCGCCGGCCGCTGTTGTGCTTCGCCACGGCGGTCGGGTTAGAAGCCAGGCCGGAGCTCGACGCGCTGCATTGCCGTCGATCGTAGCGCCTATCCTGCGTTGCGTGTCCACGCCCGTCTCGCCCGCTTCGCCCCCCGCCGCGGGCATCGCCGACAGCGGCCTGCCGGGTCCGTATCCGGTAGGCGAGTACGCGGCGGCGTTGCGCGCGAAGCTGCGCTCGTTCGCACGCGTGCAGCTGATGGGCGAGCTGGTCAACCTGCGGCCGTCGCGGGCGCGCGTGTACTTCGAGCTGCGCGACGCCGCCGGCGCGATCCCGTGCGCGGCGTGGCGCGGAGACTGGGAGGCGATGGTCGCGCGCGCGGGCGCGCCGACGGAGGGGATGCAGGTGGTGGTCGCCGGCGGCTGCGACTACTACCCCGGCAGCGCGACGTCCTCTCCCGGCTTCTCCTTCACAGTGCTCGACCTGCGCCTTGCCGGCGACGGAGACCTGCTGGCGCGGATCGATCGCCTGCGCAAGCAGCTCGACGTGGAGGGCCTGCTCGAGACGCAGAAGCTGCTGGCGCTGCCGGTGCTGCCGCGCACGATCGGCGTTGTCACAGCGGAGGGCGGCAAGGCGCGCGATGACGTGCGTGCGGCGCTCGCCCGCCGCGGCTGGGCGGGACGGCTGGTGTGGGGCTTCGCTCCCGTGCAGGACCGCCACGCGGCGCCCGCGATCGTGCGCGTGCTCGGCGAGCTCGTGGCGGTTGCGGGCGTGGAGGTGGCGATCGTCGCGCGCGGCGGCGGCTCGCTGGCGGACCTGCTGTGCTTCTGCGACGAGACGCTCTGCCGCACGGTCGCGCTGCTCGGCGTGCCTGTGATCGCCTCCGTCGGCCATCACACCGATCGCACGCTGCTCGACGACGTCGCCGCGGTCAGCTGCTCGACGCCCACCCACGCGGCGGAGGCGGCCGTGCGCGTGGACTGCGGGCGCGCGCGCACCGAGCAGGCGGCCGCCGCCGCGCGCCTGCGCGAGCACGCCAGGCGTGCGCTGCAGCCGCGTACTGCACTGCCTGTGGCAGCCGCGCGCCTGCGCGACCACGGCCGGCGCGCGGTGCTCTCTCGTGCGCGCCTGCTGGTGACGCTCTCGCGCGCGCCGTCCGTGCACCTGGAGCGCCAGAGCGCGCGTCTGCACCAGCAGCTGCGCGAGATCCGCGCGGGCTCGCGCAGACGCGTCGAGTCCGAGCGCCGCCTGACGGAAGGCCGCGCGGTGGCGCTCGAGCGCAAGGCGGCGTCCTCGGTGCTGGACTGCCGCGAGCGACGCCCGCGCGAGCTGGCGCGGCTGGCGCTGGCGCTCGCCGGCCACGACCCCCAGCGCACGCTCGAGCGCGGCTACGTGCTGGCGCAGTCGGCGAGCGGCGATCCGATCGTAAGCGCGGCGGGCGCGCGCGACGCGGGCGAGCTGCGGCTGCGCTTCGCCGACGGAACGCTGCCGGCGAGGATCGTCGAGCGATGAGCGCGCCCGCCGAGGAGACCGAGCCGACCGAGGCCGCCGCTGGCGCCGACAGGCGGGCAGGCGCGCAGGCGGGCGGGCAACCCCAAACGTACGAGGCGGCGGCGGCGCGCGTCGAGGAGATCATCCGGCGGCTGGACTCCGGCGAGGCGAGCCTCGACGAGACGCTCGCGCTGGTGAGCGAGGGCAAGACGCTGATCGAGCTGTGCGCCGGCCAGCTCGCCGCGGTCGGCGACGCGCTGGAGGAGCTGCGCCTGGACGAGCTCGTCAGCCGGCTGGAGAGCGAGGCCGGCGGGTGAGCACCTGGGAGACGCTCGCCGGACTGGCGGTCGAGATCGACGACTACGCGCTCGAGCCCCTGCACGCGACGGTGTCCAGCGAGTTCGAGCGCAAGAGCACGGTCATCCGGTTGCGCGGCGCCGGCGAGGACGGGCTCGGCGAGGACGTTACCTACGACGCAGTCGACCACGACATCCTGCAGGCGGCCGGTCCGACGCTGCCGCTGCGGGGACGCTTCACGCTTGCGTCCTTCTGCGAGCGTCTGGCGGGGCTGTCGCTGTTTCCCGAGCCACCCCAGCGCGAGGTCTCCAGCCGCTATCGCACGTGGGCGTACGAGTCGGCGGCGCTCGACCTCGCCTTGCGACAGGCCGGCACGACCTTGCACCAGGCGCTGGGACGCGAGCCGCAGCCGGTGCGCTTCGTCGTGTCGCTGCGCCTGGGCGAGCCGCCGACGCTCGAGCCGCTGCGCCGGCGCCTGGAGCTCGACCCCACGCTGCGCTTCAAGCTGGACCCGACCAGCTCGTGGGACGAGCGGCTGATCGCCGAGCTGGTGGCCACCGGCGCGGTCGACTCGGTCGACTTCAAGGGCCTCTACCACGGCTCGATCGTCGACCAGCCCGCCGACGCGGTCCTCTACCGCCGCGTCGCGGAGGCGTTCCCCCGGGCGTGGATCGAGGACCCGGCGCTGACGCCCGAGACCGACGCCGTGCTCGCGCCCTACCGCGATCGCTTCTCCTGGGATGCGCCGATACATTCGATCGCCGACATCCAGGCTCTGCCGTACCCGCCGCGGATGGTCAACATCAAGCCCTCGCGCCTGGGCGGGCTGCGCAGCCTGCTCGACACCTACGACTACTGCGCCGAGCGGCGCATCGGCAACTACGGAGGCGGTCAGTTCGAGCTCGGCGTCGGCCGCGGTCAGAATCAGTACCTGGCCTCACTGTTCCACGCCGACGCGCCCAACGACGTGGCGCCTAGCGCCTTCAACCTCCCCGATCCCCCCGGCGATCTTCCATCCAGCCCGCTCACGCCGGCGCCGAGTGTGGTCGGCTTCCGCTGGGGCTGAGCAATCGGCGCGAGCGCAACTTCCGTGCCAGCGTTCGGTTTGGCAACTGAAAGCCGATAACGTCGGGGGCCGCTGGTCGGGCGCGGATCACGCCTTACTCGGCCGGAGGGTGGTTTCCGCTCGAAGGAGTTCGCACGTCTTGGCGAGCACAGACGCCCACAAGCGATCGCGCAGTGCCCCGTACGGGGTAAAGGCAGGCACGCTGCTGATGGTGCTGATGCTGCTGCTGTGCCTGCTGGCCGGTCGACCATCCGCGGCCACCGCGGCCGACGTCGGCGGCACGCAGGCGGCCGGCGGCACGTCCACCGCCAGGACCGGAGGCTCGTCAGAGGCCACGTCCAAAGCTACGTCCAAGGCCGCGTCCAAGCCGTCCCCGCATGTGCTCAGCGTGCGCATCGAGGCCGTCAGCTGCGTGCCCGCCGCGCACTGCAGCGGCAATCCACACCAGGTGTCCACGCATGGCACGCTGCTGCTGACGGGACTCGACCTGAGGCCCGGTATGGTCGTCGCCTTCCCCAGATCGGCCGGCGCGCGCATCAGCAGCGCCCGGCCGAGATCGCAGCCGACCGCGCACCTGCGCTACGCGGTCCCCAACAAGCCCAGCGCCGGCCTGCTGGTGACGGTGCCCGACGCCGCCCACTCCGGGCACGTCATGATCCTGCTCAGCGGCGGGCGCTACACGAGCTCCTACGGTCCGATCTACGTGTACGACCACGCGCTGCACCCGCCGCCGGCCCCACCCGCGCCCAAAGACCCGCCCGCGACCACCGCGGTCAGCGGCACGCCGTTCGAAAGCCAGGGCATGTGGATCTGGTACATGAGCAAATCCGATGGCGGCAGCGTCGCGGCGATCGCCGCCCAGGCCCACGCCGCGGGCGTGACCACGCTGTTCATCAAGAGCTCCGACGGGCCCACCAACTACTGGAGCCAGTTCTCCCCTCAGCTCGTCGCGGAACTGCACGCCAACGGGCTGAAAGTGTGCGCGTGGCAGTACGTGTACGGCACCGAACCCGTCGGCGAGGCCGCCCTCGGCGCGGAGGCGGTTGCGGACGGCGCCGAATGCCTGGTGATCGACGCGGAGGCCGAATACGAAGGCCACTACGCCGCCGCGCAGACCTACATCGACGACCTACGCGCGAAGATCGGCCCCGACTACCCCCTTGGACTGGCCTCCTTCCCGTACGTCTTCGACCACCCCACCTTCCCCTACTCCGTCTTTCTCGGGCCCGGAGGAGCGCAGTACAACGTGCCGCAGATGTACTGGAAAGACATCGGCCAGTCGGTCGACACCGTCTACGCCAACACCTTCATCGCCAACCGCGTCTACGGCCGCCCGATCTTCCCGCTCGGGCAGACCTACGGCGGGGTCTCCGCCGCGGAACTGCTGCGCTTCCGCGAGGAGGCCGTCGATTACGGCTCCACCGGCGTGTCCTTCTGGGACTGGCAGGAAAGCGGCGCCGGCGACTGGGCCACGCTCGCGGCGCCGCTGGAGCCACTGACCAGCGTCACGCCCAACGGCGAATACCCCGAGCTCAAGAGCGGCAACAAGGACGACCTGGTGCTGTGGATGCAGGAGCACCTCGCCAGCGCCGTGCCCACGCAGGAAACCACCGGCGTGTTCAGCGCGGCGACCGTCGCCAACGTCGAGGCATTCCAGAACGCCCACGGCATCGCGCCGACGGGCGTCGTCGAAGCGGCCACGTGGACAGCGCTGCTGGCGCTGCCCCCCGTCGCCGTCGACTGGACCGGCTCCGGCCCCAGCGACTGATCGCCAAGACAAGCTCCATAGGCGATGTACTCGCACAAGCCCAGAGCGCTCGGCCGATCGCGGGACAGCCGTCCTTTTGGGGCAGCCTAGTGCGAAGCCTTCAGACGCTTTGCGAGGTCCGCCGGAGGCACAAATGTGTAGCGCCGTCCTTGGCGCCGTTGCTCGAGTAAGCCCATCTCAACGAGCGGTAGAAGGTCGGCTCGTGCCGTCTCGTGGGTGACCCCGTGGCTCGCAGCGTGGGTCTGGAACGTGTAGATCGCATCCGGCACACGTAGGGCGTTGGCCATCAAAGCAAGCTGCCTGTGGTTGAACCTGTCCGAGCCTTTGAGCAAGGCTTCGACATCGCGGACGTCCTTGATCTTCTGCCGAAGATAGTCGTGGAGCTGTTCTACAGCCCGCTGGAGAACCTCAAGTTGGTAGACGATGAAGTAGGTCGCGTCGCGCTCATCCGTCTCTGTCAGCACAAAGGCGCGTGTGTACTTGCCGGGAGCATGCCGCAGGATGCGGGAGATTGACAAGTACTCGACGAGCCAATAGCCATGCGTGCGCATATACCAGTAGAACAGAGCCCTGGCGGTTCTGCCATTGCCGTCTTCGAACGGATGATCGTATGCAAGCCAGAAATGCAGGAGGATCGCTCGGAGGACGGGATGGATGAACCGGTCCGGACTTTCGCCTTCGTTGGCGAAGTCGCATAGCGCCTGCAGACGCCCGGGAAGCTGCTCCGCAGGCGGCGGAGCATGTATGACGGTGCCATCGATACGGTCTACCACGGCGATCCGCTCCTCCTCTGGGCGCTGAACGCGACCAGCTGCATCCGGATTGTCGAGCGTGCCGTCGGTCAGGATGCGCTGAAGCTCGAGGACCGTGCCAGGCGTCAGCTCAGCTGGCATCTCGTCGCGCATGTACTGCATCGCTCGATAGTTGTTGAGGATCATCCGCTCGCTTCGATCCTTGGGCTCGCGACCGGTCCGGAGCAGCTCCTTCGCGACGCGTCGGGTCGTGGTGGCTCCCTCGAGCTGACTGGACCGGATCGCCTCCTCCATCAAGGAGTTCACGAGATACTGCTGTCGGGCGTGGGCATCTGCGGTCACGACCTCCGACATCGCGACCTCTCCTGCGCACCGCTGATCGACGTAGTGGAGTCGGCGGGCGACGAGGTCGGGCACGCCGTAGACGAATGGCTTCCCAGCTGGATCTGTCAGTGGGATCTCTCGCTGCAGGTTTTGGCGCCCCCACTTTATGAGCAGCCACCACTCCTCGGGGCTTAGGTCGCTCGGCGGGCTGAGCTGCCTCAGCTTGTCCCAGTGGACATAGTCTCGCCCATCCTCGACTGGCAGGTCGCGACTGAGCAGCTCCGGGAGGCGCTCGACGCGCTCCTCGACGACTGAGCCGAGCATCTCGGAAATGGTTGGGGCTGGGGCTACGTACATTGGGTCGTTATTCCAAGTTACTCCAGATTCTGCCAAGGAGTTGGAGTTTAGCAGCAATTCCAAGCATTTGGACCAATTTGGAGTTATTTGGATTAGGCTGCTGTCGTGACGCCAATGCTCGTCGCGATCGACGGGATCGGGGCCGGCCCCAGCGACCGATCGCCGAAGCAAGCGCTGTAGCGCCATCGCTATACACAGCTCGTCGCGAGGCCATTACGACCGAGAAGCTAGTGTATAGCCATAGCTATACACTACCCCATAGTGCGAGTTACCCACGCACCCCACCGAGGATCGCGGGGCGCTCGATTCGAGCCACCCCGCGACCCCGCGAGGCCGGCCCGAGGGCCGGCCCCATAAAAATCGCCTTCACCCCATAAGGACCGCTACCGCTCTGACGTGCGAGAGCCAAGCGAGGCAAGGACGCAGGGAGCGCCGTGTGCACGGCACACAAGCGACCGAGGACGCCGCCTCGCGCCGGCTATCGCGCGTCAGACGCGCTGAATCAATGTGGCGGTGCCGAGTCCGCCGCCGCAGCACATCGTCACGAAGCCGATCTCCTTGTCGGAGCGCTCGAGCTCGTGCAGCAGCGTGGTGATCAGCCGCGCGCCGGTCGAGCCGAGGGGGTGACCCAGAGCCATCGCGCCGCCGTTGACGTTCACGCGGTCCATGTCCGGGTCCAGCTCGCGCCGCCACGCGGCGACGACGGGCGCGAACGCCTCGTTGATCTCGATCAGGTCGATGTCGCCGATCACCATGCTGTTGCGCTCGAGGATCTTGCGCGTCGCCGGGATCGGGCCCTCGAGCATTTTCACCGGGTCACAGCCGACGGTCGTCTGGTCGACGATCCGCGCCCGCGGGGTCAGGCCCAGCTCCCTGGCCTTGTCCGCCGACATCAGCAGCACCGCCGCCGCGCCGTCGGAGATCTGCGACGCGTTGCCCGCGGTGATCTTGCCGTCGGGCTTGAACGCGGGCTTCAGCTGCGACAGCGCCTCCAGGTTCGTGTCCGGGCGTATGCCCTGGTCGGTCACGTACGTATCGCCGTCGACCGTCATCGGCACGATCTCGCGCTCGAAGCGGCCCTCCTCCGTCGCCTGGTGTGCCAGCCGGTGCGAGCGCACCGCCAACTCGTCGAGCTCCGAGCGGGAGATCTCCCACTGGTCGGCGATCATCTCCGCGCCCAGGCCCTGGCCAACGATGTTGTGCTTGGCCATCAGCTCCGGCGGGAACGCCACGCCGAACTCCTGCTGGGTCTGCGCCACCGCGGCGAACGGCAGGTGGCCCATGTGCTCCACGCCCGAGCCGATCATCGCGTCGTGCACGCCCGCCGCGATCAGCCCCGTCGCGAAGTTGACCGCCTGCTGGGCCGATCCGCACTGGCGGTCGACGGTCGTGCCCGGTGTCTCTATCGGCAGGCCCTCCTGCAACCACGCGTTGCGAGCCACGTTCAGCCCCTGCTCGCCGAACTGCGACACGCACCCCGCGATCACGTCCTCCACCTGCGCCGCGTCGATGCCCGCGCGCTTGATCACCTCCGTGTAGCACGTGCCCAGCAGCGTGTTCGGGTGGGTGTCCTTGTAGTAGCCCTTCTCCCTGTGGCCGCGCCCGATCGGCGTGCGCACGGCCTCCACGATCACCACTTCGCGACCCTCTGGTTGCCTCATGTCAGCAGTCCTCCTAAGCGTGTTGCGCGGCTGGTTGTCTTGTGAGGAACCCGGAGCGCGTCCGCGGGTGGGCGGCGCGACTGATATGACCCGGACCCTGACCCTCTACTCTACCGCGCAACGGACCATAGATTGACTGGTCAGTCAACAGGCCCGCCGACCCTTTCCCAGAGCAAAGGAGCAACGTGAGCAAACGCCTCGCCATAGCCGGCAGCGGCGCCATCGCCTGCGGCCTCGCGGCCACCGCAGCCCACCACGGGCCCGTGCTGCTGCTCGCGCGCTCGGAGACCTCCGCCGACCGCGCGCGCGCGAGCGTCGAGAAGACCCTCAGCCGGCTCGGCGCGGAAGTCGACAGGGCGGGTGGGTTCCATGACATCCAGATCGTCACCGACCCGCAGGAGCTCGCGGCCGCCACGTTCGTCGTCGAGGCCGTCGTCGAGGATCACGACATCAAGGCGCGGCTGCTCGGCGAGCTGAACACGATCGTCGACGCCGACGCCATCCTCGCGAGCACCACCTCCTCGCTGTCGGTCGCGCGCTTGGCGCAGGCCAGCGGGCGCCCCGAGCGCTTCCTCGGACTGCACGTGTTCAACCCCGTCACCAAGATGAAGCTGATCGAGCTGATCTTCCCGGACGCCGCCAGCGCCGACACGCGAGCGCGCGCGCTCGCCCTGTGCGAGACGATCGAGAAGACGCCCGTGCAGGTCCCCGACGTGCCCGGCTTCGTCGTCAACCGCCTGCTGTTCCCGTATCTGTTCAGCGCCGTTCGCCTCGTCGAAGAGACCGGCATGGACCCCGCCGACGTCGACACGTGCATGCAGCTCGGCGCCGGACATCCGCTGGGACCGCTCGCGTTGCTCGACCTGGTCGGCCTGGACGTGTCGGCGGCGATCGGCGAAAGCCTCGACGAGCCGGTGCCCGCGCGCGTGCGCGAGCTGATCGCGGAAGGCGCACTCGGACGCAAGAGCGGGCGCGGGATTCGCTCCTACTGACGGGTTTGTCAGAGCCTTCGTCACGAGAATTTATGCTGCTTTCGCCAGCTTTTAGCTGCAGTTGATCAACATGGCGATACTGGGTTATGCGACATCAAGTCGCATCGCACACCCGCCTCCTCCCAGTGCGCGCGTCCGGTCCGCTCCCCCCGCGGGCCGGACGTGTTTAACGGGTCAATCCTCGGATGCGCGACCTTCGCGGGGCACAGGACGGCGCTCGCGGATGCGCACCGCCTCGATGCGGTTGTCGCGCACCGACTCCACGCGGATCGAGTAGCCGTTGGCGGCGACCGTGTCGCCGCGCTTGGGCAGACGCCCCAGCTCGGCGAACACCAGGCCGCCGATCGAGTTGTAAGCGTCACTGTCGACCGGCAGGTGCAGACCGTAGTCGGCCAGGTCGGTGACCGCCACGTGCCCGCGCACGAACCAGTCGCCGTCTGCCAGGCGGCGGATCTCCCCCGCCGCCGGGTCGGTCTCGTCGGCGATCTCGCCGACGATCTCCTCGATGATGTCCTCCACCGTCACCACGCCGACGACGCGCCCGTACTCGTCGACGACGACCGCCAGCGACGTGCGCTGGCGCTGCAGGTCGGCCAGCAGGTCGTCCAGCGGCTTGGTCTCGGGCACGATCAACGCGTCGTGCACCACCGGCTCCAGCGGCGTGTGCGGCCCCTCCTGCATCATCTGGCGCACCAGCTCCGACACGTGCACCAGCCCGCGCACGCGGTCGCGGTCTTCCCCTTCGGTGACCAGCAGGCGCGTGTGGCCGCTGGACACGCACAGCGCGAGCGCCGTCTCCACGTCCTGGGAGACGTCGATCGTGACCACCGCCGGGGCGGGCGTCATCACCTGGCGGGCCTCCTGCTCGTGCAGGTGGAACACGCCCGTCAGCATGCCCGCCTCGCCCGGGTCGATCTGACCGCCCTCGTGCGACTCCGCGATCAGGCGCTTGAGCTCATCAGAGGAGCCGCCGCGGCGCTCGAGGCTCATGTCCACGCCCAGCAGGCGCAGGATGCGGTCGGCGACGGCCGTCAGCGCGAGGATGAACGGGCGGAACACGATGCTGAACGTGCGCAGCGGGCGCGCCACGCGCCGTGCGACGGCCTCCGCGCGATCGATCGCGTAGAACTTCGGCACCATCTCGCCGGCGATCAGCTGCGCGGAGGCGATGATCAGGAAGGCCACGACCACCGCGATCACCACCGCCACGCCGTGGCCGAGCGTGTTTCCGAGCGCGCTCTTGAGCACCGACGCCAGCGCCGGCTCGCCCAGCGCTCCGATGCCGATCGACGTCATCGTCACGCCGATCTGCACCGCCGAGATGTACTCGTTGACGTTCGCCAGCTGCGTCAGCGCGAGCGCCGCCCCCTTCGCGCCCTCGTCGCGCATCACCTCCAGCCGCGCGCGGCGCGAGCGCACGAGCGCGTACTCCGCGATCACGAAGAACGCGTTGATCGCGATCAGCAGCGCCGTCAGGATCAGCTTGAGGCCGTTCACGCCGGGGGCGCTTGGGCGACGCTACTTCGAGGAAGTTCTTCGTCGTCGTTCATCGTGTGCTCGACCACTCAACGGTAGCAAGCGCGCAGGTCGTCTATGTGACGCGCCGCTCGCCTACGTGAGGCGGTCGATCTGCGCGGCAAGCTGGAAGTCGGCGTCCGTGAGGCCGCCCTGGGAGTGCGTGGACAGCGTCAGGCGAACCTTGTTCCACCCGTGCAACAGGATGTCCGGGTGGTGGTCGGCGCCCTGCGCCGCCTCCGCCACGCGGTTGACGAACGCGATCGCGTCGGCGAAGTTGGCGAACGCGAAGTCGCGGACGATCGCGCGCTCCTCGCCGACGCGCCAGTCGGCGAGCGTGCTCAGGCGGTGCTCGACCTCGGCGTCTGTGAGCAGGCTCATCGCCTGCGAGGTTAGAGCTTTCTCCGATCCGATCGTCGATCGCGCGCTTCCGTACAGTCACAGGCGTGCGCATCGTCAGCCTCGTGCCCCACGCCACCGAGCTGCTGTTCGCGCTCGGCCTCGGCGATGAGGTCGTGGGGGTCACGCACGAGTGCGACTTCCCGCCCGCCGCGCTGGAGCGCCGGCGCGTAACGCGCGACGTGCTGCCAGGCGGGCTGAGCGCGGCGGACATCGACGCGGCGGTGCGCGAGCGCACGCTCCAGGGCGAGGCCATCTACGAGCTCGACCGCGACGCGCTCGCTGCGCTGGAGCCGGAGCTGATCGTCACGCAGGCGCTGTGCCCCGTGTGCGCCGTCTCCTACGACGAGGTCGCGAGGGTCGCCAGCACGCTGCCATCGGCGCCGCGCGTGATCGCGCTCGACCCGCACACGCTCGGCGAGACGCTCGGCGACGTGCGCACGCTCGCGCAGGCCACCGACCGGCGCGAGCACGGCGTGGAGCTCGTGCAGGCCGCCGCCGCGCGCATCGACCGTGTGAAGCTCGCCGTGCGAGGTCAGCCGCGCCCGCGCGTGGCGGCGCTGGAGTGGCTCGACCCTGTGTTCGTGGCCGGCCACTGGACGCCGCAGATGATCGAGCTGGCGGGAGGCGAGGACGTCCTCGGCCTGCCCGGAGAACCGTCGCGCACCGTCTCCTGGGAGGAGCTCGCCGCGGCCGCGCCGGAGATCCTGGTGGTGATGCCGTGCGGCTACGACGAGGCGCGAGCGCGGGCCGAGGCTGAGACCTACGCGCGGGAGCTCGCCGGCGTGGGCGCACAGCAGATTGTCGCGGTCAACGCCTCCGCCTACTTCTCAAGGCCCGGCCCGCGGCTGATCGACGGGCTGGAGCTGCTCGCGCGGGTGCTGCATCCGAACGTCACGGTTCGGTATTGACCACCTGCCCGGCGCTTTCAACCCCGCTGGATTTCGCCGTCAGCAGCGAGCCGCCCACCGACGCGACCGCGATCGCGGCGCACGCGGCCAGCGCGAGCGCCTGCGCTCGATAGCGATCGCCGAGCTGGATCACGAGCGCGACGAGCGCGCCGCCGATCAGACCGCCTATGTGGCCGCCCCAGGAGATGCCGGGGATCGTGAAGCTGATCACCAGGTTGAGCAGGATCAGCGTTCCAACGCCGCTCTGCATCAGCGGGATCTGACGGGCGCGCATCTCCACGGCGGCCGCGCCCATGACGCCGAAGATGGCGCCGGAGGCGCCGACCGTGAGGGTGTGAGGCGAGACGAGCAGCGCGCCCAGCGATCCGGTGAGCAGCGACACGGCGTAGATCACGCCGAACTTCACGCGCCCGATCACCGGCTCGAGCAGCTGGCCGAGGTAGTACAGCACCCACATGTTGAAGCCGATGTGCAGGATGTTCTCGTGCAGGAAGCCGCTGGAGATGATCCGCCACCACTGGCCGTGCGCGACGCCCTGGCCGGCCAGCAGTGGGTTTTCGCTGCTGCCCAGCAGCGAGCCTTTGGTGATCAGCGATCCATACGCTTCACCCGAGATCGTCCACGCCCCGTGGCCCTCGGCGATGAACACGATCACGTTGATCGCGATCAGCGCGTACGTCAGTCGCGGCACCGTGGCGGCGCCCCGCAGTCGCACCACCTTGGTGCGCTGCTTGGAGCACTCCGGGCAGCGCATGCCGACTGGCGTGGTCGTCATGCAGTCGGGACAGATCGGCCGGCCGCAGTTGGCGCAGGAGACCCCCGTCTCGCGCGAGGGGTGGCGATAACAGGTGGCCATGTCCGGGACTTACAGCCTATCTCGAAGGCTCGCGCGCGACGGCAGTCGGCGACTGCGGCGCCACGCTGAAACCCGGCGGCCCGCGCCAGGCGGAGCGCTCAGCGATCGCCGAGCAGCTTGCGCGCCTCGCGCCCAAGGTCCTGCACGGTGCGCTCGGCCGTCTCCAGCACGCCGTCCAGTCCGCCCGCCGAGCCGTGGGCGCGCCTGCGCGCGCGCAGCAGCACCAGCGCCGCGCCGGCGCCGGTGCCCACCACCAGCGCGGCCGCCGGCCGCACCCAGTTGCGGGGATCGCGCATCGCCGAGAGCTCCCACGCCTCGAGCTCGTCGGCGGCCATCTCGGTGATGCTCGTGAGCGTGCTCTCCAGCCGCTCGGCGAGATCGGCTGGCGGCTCCACCGGCGCGAGCGCTTCGCGCAGCAGCCCCTCGAAGTTGGGCGCGGCCTCACTCATGGACGATCTCCTCCAGCTGCTTGATGGCACGGTGGATCAGCACCTTGGTGGCGCCGTCGGAGCGGCCGAGCGCACGCGCGATCTCGCGGTTGTCCATGCCCAGGGCGAAGCGCATGATCAGCGCCTCGCGCCGGTCGTCGGGCAGCGTCTGCACCCCGTCGAGCACGCGGCTGAGCTCGTCGCGACCCTCCACCAGCTGCTCGGTCGTGTGCATCGCCGCGAGCGTCGTGGTGTCGTCGATCGGCGACACCGGCTTGCGCGAGCGGTCGCGGTAGAGGTTGGCGGCGAGGTTGTGCGCGATGCGGATCAGCCACGGGCGCAGCGGCCGGCCGTCGGATTCGCGTTGCGCGCGCTCGAAGTGGCGGTAGGCCTGCAGGAACGTCTGCTCGGTCAGGTCCTCCGCATCGTGGTGATCGCCCACGCGGTAGTACGCGTAGCTGTACACGTCGCGCAGATGCGCCCGGTAGAGATCTGAGAACTCCGCGTCCAGCTGCGCCTTGGGCTTGTGGCTGGCTTGCTCGCTCACTCATCGCACCCTACCCCCGCCGGGAGCTCAGGTCCCACCCGCCGCTCACGCGGCGCGGGAGATCTCGCGCCCGGGGGTCTCCCGCGCGAGCGCCGGATCGATGGCCTTGGCGCCGCCCAGCCAGTCCCACTGCAGGCTCACGCACGCCCAGATGCGCTCGGTCACGCCCGCCGCGAGCGCCGGCGAGCAGCTGTCGACGGTGGGGTAGCGCAGCGGGCGTCCCACGCGAATGCGGACCTTGCGCGGGCGAATGCGCCAGCCCCTGCGCACGGCGTCGCTGCCGATGACCGCCACAGGCGCCACCGGCGCGCCCGTTTCCAGCGCCAGGCGCCCGATCCCGCGTTTGGGATCCCCCAGCGGCCCGCCACGCACGCGCGTGCCCTCCGGGAACACCACCACGCAGTCCCCGCGCGCGAGGATCGCGCGCGCCGTCTGCATCGCGTCGCCGTCGCCCGCGCCGCGGTCGACCGGGAACGCGCCCAGCGCGTTCAGCGCCCAAGCCTGCCAGCGCTTTTCGAACAGCTCGCGCTTGGCCATGTAGTACACCGGACGGCGCACCAGCGTGCCGATCACGAACGGGTCCAGGAAGCTGCGATGGTTGGACGCCAGCAGCAGCGGCCCGCTGCGCGGCAGGTGCTCGCGACCCACCCTTTGCATGCGGAAGTACACGAGGAAGAACGGCACGAACAGCGCGCGTATGACCCAGTAGAACACCGGGTTCACGCCGCGCTGGAGCGAGCGCTCGCGGAAGGGCGCCAAGTCGACCGGCGCGGGTTTGGCGGACGCGACTCCCGCCGCCCGTTCGGCCGCGGTCAGATCCTGGCTGGTGGGCTCCGAGTCCATACCCCAGATACACCGGCGGCGCGGGCGGTGTTACAGCGCCTGGCCCAAGCCGGCCGCCGATCGCCCGCCCGACGATGTGGTGGGATCAGGCGTCCCCGCGAGCGATCAGGCGTCCGCGAGCGTCTGAACAGCCGTTTCTGGAGCAGGGTGCTCCGATCCTGTCCCGGCTGACTCGCCAGTCGTTGCCGGCAAAGCGTCGCCGGGCGAGTCCGGATCGTGTGCCGGCGCCAGCTTCCGCGCGTCCTTCTTGGCCTGCTTGTCCAGCCGACGCTCGCGCAGCCGGCTTTCACGGGTGAGCTTTGCCATCGTGGTCTTCTTCTTGCTACCTGAGGCCATGCCTGTCCTCCCTTGATCGCCGTACCCGAAAAGCGCTACACCAGCTGGACGTTGCCAGCCTTCGGTCCCTTGTCGCCGGCCTCGGCGTCATAGGAGACCTTCGCGCCCTCGGCCAGTGAGCGATAGCCGTCACCCACGATCGCGCTGTGATGGACGAACAGATCCTTCGACTGGTCATCGGGCGTGATGAACCCGAAGCCCTTCTCGTCGCTGAACCACTTCACGGTTCCAGTAGCCATGCTGTCTCCTCCTGCGTCGATAGTGCTGCGAACGCGGAGATTGCTGAGCAAAGGCTACGAGCGCTGGCACTGCGATGTTGGGCTAACACCCAACCTGATGCGTCAACGCTAGCAGCAGCCACGAGATCGTGGGAGCGACCCCCTACTGCAGGCGCCGCGGCGCGACCAGCCTGAATCTGCTCACCGAGTACGCGCAGACCGTCGCGAAGGAGTGCGGCATGCGCAGCGCAGGAGGCGAGACTCAAGGCGCGTATGGCTCACCGCGGAACCGGAGGGCCGGATCTGCGCCGCGCCGCTTGAGGCGAGATTGATGGTTATGTTCATGCTATTGAAGTGCTGGTGGGTGGCCGCGTAGCCGGCAGCGGCGCTCGCGAACATGGTGCTCAGCAGCGCGGTTCCGACCGCCCCGCCGTCCTCTCGCCACCCCCAACCGGTGGATTCAGGATTAGACCGCCCCGTCGATTAGACCGCCATATCCTTGCGGGCGACTAACCTGAAGGTCGTACGCCATCGCGCTGCGCTTGGCCGAGATGAGCGGCTGACGCTCATCGAAGTCCGCGAAGTCCGGTGGCGCCGTCAAGGCAGCATCCCCTAGCGAAGCGCGCACCTCGAACCGTGCGTGGTGCAGGCGGCTCTTGAACGCCGCCTCACCAACACCGCTGATCTCTGCCGCCTCGCACGTAGATAGCCCCTCGAGGTCGCGCAGCACGAGAGCCGTTCGATCGGGCGAGTCGAGGTTGGCGATCGCAAGCTCGAGTGCCTCGCCCAGCGCCCGATGCTCGGCTCGGATCACTGGTTCATGGTGCGCCGGCGCGGCAACCTGCACGGGCTCCTCGTCGATCCCAACGGTTGCGGCGCGTCGCAGGCGTCGCTCAAGGGCTCGGTCTGACTCATTGAGGGCGATTCGGTACAGCCAGGTAAAGAAGCTCGCGTCCGCGCGAAAGCCGCTGATACCGCGCCACGCTCGCAGCAGAGTCTCCTGCATGACATCCTCCGCATCGCCGTGGTCACCCACCAGGCGGAGCACGACCGAATACAGATGGTCAGCGTGCACGCCGGCGAGCTCCTCAAAGGCGGCTAGGTCTCCAGCCTGAGCCGCGCCGACGAGCTCACACTCCGGCTTCTGCGCGGCGGGCAGAGCGCCAAGCACGCTCATGCCTGCTGGGTATATGACCGTGACCGGCGGCTGGCTGCGTGCGCGATCGAAGGCTGGTGGTCTGTCCGCTGGGCGGCCGTCCAAAGCGCATCGTCGCCGAGGGCGTTGCGCTGGGCCCGGCCGTCATGCACGAGCTCTAGGAGCGCGTCCTCGGCGTCCGCGCGGTCGGGTTGATCGTTGCCGTGGGCGAGCAGCGCGGCCACCTCCTGAGTCGTCAGGCCGAAGTCGAAGAACTCGAGCAGCATCGCGGGGTCCTCGGGCGGCGCCCTGCGCTCCAATGTCGGGTCGAGGTTCGCCACCAGGACGTCGTACGCCTCGACCGGCTGGAAGCCGCCCGCCTCCAGCCGCCGGCCATCCTCTGTCTCGAAGCGCAGCGACGGCGCCGTGTAGCGGACCGCTCCGTCGCTGTTGCCGGCCTTGCCCTGCAGGGCTGTCGGCGAGCCCGCCGCGGTGCGGGTCTCAGCCTTGTCCTGCTCGTAGGCGGCCCACACGTCGGCGGAGTCGATCAGCTCGACGATCCCCGCGGCGGGGACGCCCGGGATGACGCTCAGCGCCTCCAGCATCTGCTCGTCGTCGTCGAAGAGCAGCGGCGTGTTGAAGTTGGCCAGCTGCAGCGCGCGGAAAACTCGCCACTCGCTCCCGGGCGACTGCTGGCGTGCGGCGATCACGGCGCGGCAAGCCCGTGAGGAGGCGCTGAGGCGCGGCTTCGGATCGGGCGCAAACGGCATCCCGTAGCGTTTCCGAAAGCGCAGGCCGCTGCGCGCCATTCGCAGCGTCGTGAAACCGCTCTCGGCGTAACGCGAGGTGTCCTCGCTCAAACCGACGAGCACCAGGCGCCAGTCCAGCTGATCACCGTAGCGCCACTCGATCACGCGCAGCGCGGGACTGGCGGAGTATCCCCACGGACAGGCCGGATCGCCATACATGGTTATCGAGATCATGTCGACTCCATATCGGGTATCGATTGTTGGATCGCCTCATCGCCTGCCACCTGCACGGACTCTCTTGAGAGCCCTGTCACACATAGCGCTGAGGGCCCCACCCGTCTCATGAGAGCCGCCTCGTGGAGGCGATCTCGGGCGCGAAGCGCCCGATCGCCGCATAGGCGTGGTCCTGGATCGTCTCGTCGCGCAGCTGCGGCACGATCTCGGCCTGATCGCTCACCGGTCCCGTGATCGTCTTGGCTGCGCTGGCATAGAACACGCCGCTGGTAAGCGAGGCATTCGTGACGGCGTCTACGAGCCGCCCGGCGCCGACCTCGAGCTTGTGACCGATCCCGAGCGCCGGCATGACGTACGGGAGAACCAGACGACTGGCGATGATCCGCATCGGCGCCGGCTGATCGCGCAGCGCTTCCGTACCCGCTGTGTTACCGGGCGACATCGTGATGAACCTGAGCTCGGGGTGCCTGCGCGCCATCGCCGCGATCCACAGTGCCCCCAGATACTTGACCTGGCCGTAGGCCAGCGTCGCGATGAGCTTGCGCTCGCGAAAGAACGACCCGTCGATCACCGAGACGAACTCCTCGACGCTCGACTCGTCGAACGCCGGACGCGGGATTCGCAGCTTGGGAACACCACGCGCCGCCTCGCTGCCGGTGAGTACGGCAACTTCGGTGAGCGCCCCGACGCTGACCAGCTCCTGCAGCAGGACAACGTGGCCGAGCACGTTCTGCGCGAACACCTCGGTCACGCCGTCCCCGGTGAGGGCCATCGGAGTCCGGCCACCGATGCCGCCAGCGTTCAGGAGCACGGCATCGAGTGGCCGCTCGATTGCCGACGCCGCCGCGCGTACGGAGTCGAGGTTCGAGAGGTCGAGGACCACGACCTCGAAGATCGAGCGTCCGGTCACCCGCTCCAGGTCGCGCCGGGCCTGCTCAGCCTTGGCCGGGTTGCGGCAGCCGAGGTAGATCCGGTCGAAATCCGGTCGCAAGGCGAGCTGGCGGGCCACATCCTTGCCGAGACCGACGTTAGCGCCCGTAATCAGGACCGTCTTCGCTGGTTGCTCCATGTCCTGTTGGTGGCACGGGGGAGGCATGTCTTACCTCCCCCGTGAGGAACTGAGCTTCCAAGAGCCGGTCGCTGCGCCGGCTTGTGGCCGTGACCCGGCTCGGGCACCGGTTAGAATCCTCGCCGTGCGCTGCGCGACACCCGCGCCCGACCGCCAGACCTCGACCGATGAGAAACTAGATCGCGAGTCGGTTGAGTGGCTGCGCTCGCTCGCCGGCGCCGGAGCACCGAAGGAAGCGGCCGTGGCCCGACTGCATGAGCTGCTGCTGAAGGTCGCACGCGCCGAGGTGAATCGGCGTCGCTTCCGATTGAGGCTCGCTGGCCCCGAGCTCGATGACCTTGCACACCAGGCCGCGGCGGACTCGCTGATGGCGATCACCGGCAAGCTCGATGACTTCCGTGGAGAGAGCCGCTTCACCACCTGGGCCTACAGGTTCGTGATCCTCGAGGTGTCGATGAAGATCGGCCGGCATTTCTGGCGCCACCCCACAGTGGCCCTGGGCGCCGAGGACTGGGAGCGTCTACCCGACCGCTTTGGCCTGGACCCGGCCGGGAAAGCTGAATGGCAGGACCTGATCGCGGCTCTGCGAAGGGCGGTGGACGACGTCCTCTCCGACCACCAGCGGCGCATCTTTGTCGCGATTGTGATCGCTGGGGTGCCCGTGGAGTCGCTGGCCTTGGAGCTCGCCAGCAACCGCAACGCCATCTATAAGACGATGTTCGACGCCAGACGTAAGATCCGGGCCGAGCTCGCCGCAAAGGGATATCTGGACACTCCGACCGCGACCGGGAGGCACGGATGACCGGCTGGGACGCACTGGACCGATTTCTCGACGTTGACCCCGAAGACGTGGGGTGTGAGAAGGCGATGGCACTCCTACACATCTATGTTGAGCTCGTCCGCTCCGACCCGGAGGCCGCAACGGAGCGATACGCCGGCGTGGAGGCTCACCTGCGCGCCTGCGGCCCATGCGGCGAGGACTTCGAGGGACTCCTCTTCGCCGTCTCAGCCGAGCAGCGACAGAGAGTCGTCTAGAGCCCAGGTATAGGACTCTGCGCGGTGGGCAGCGAGCCCGTCGCGACCCTGACTATCCGCCGGTGTTTCGTCAAGACGCTGCGACGCGAGTGGGCCTACGACAACTACTCGCTGGCGGCTGCTGCATGCTCGGTGATATAGCGCACGAGACCGAGGACGTCATCGGGGACGAGCCGGCCGATCGCCCCGCTCGAGTAGACGCTGACGATCACTCGACCGTCGGGGCCAAGCACGAATCCCGTCGACTGGAGGTAGACGGGATCGTTGTTGACGAAGGCCCCCGTCGCCTCAGCGATGGCGTACGCATCTGCGCTGTGTCCGACGGGGAAGGTAAGGCCGTGCTTTGCGACGAGCTCCCGGGTCGTGTCGAGGTCGTCGACCGACAGCGCGACGACGTCGATGTTGCGCTCCGTGAGCTGCTCATGTGCGCGCTGGAAGGCACGCAGCTGTGCGTTGCAGTAGGGGCACCACGCTCCCCGGTAAAGCAGTACGACACCGAAATGCTCGCCAAACGCGGCTGGGAGCTCGAACGGCACGCCGCCGACGGGGGTGATCGTGATGGCAGGAAACTCGGCGCCTGGCTGCAGCAATGACATGAGATTCTCCGATGGTTCAAAGGGTGGCCCAGCAATCCGATGATTGCTCCACACGGTGAGCGGCCGGTTCGACGGGCTTCTTACCGATCAGACGAGCCCGAGGGCTTTCTTTGTCCAGAGCCCCTCGGGCAAACCCGGGACTTCGAGCTGCGGAGATCTCTGCCGATCGCGCGGCAATGGTCCTGACGTGGAGCCGTTCCCGGATTGGATTACTCGGTCCATTCTAGGGCGCTATCCAACCACACCCCCATTGGATTGTCAAGTCCACTGCGTACAATGTCGCTATGAGCGCACAAGCAGCGAGCACCGCGAAGGGTCAAAAGACCCGCGAACGCATCGTGCAAGCAGCTGCTGAGCTCGTCGCGGAAAAGGGAGCAATGGCGATGAGCCTCGACGATGTCGGCACGCGCGCGGCGGCGAGCCGCAGCCAGCTCTACCACTACTTCGAGAACAGGGCCGACCTCATTAGGGCCGTCGTGAACGCAACCTCCGACGCGATAGTCGGGGGCCAGGACGAGCTGCTCCTCAACGTGGCGGACTGGTCGGGACTCGAACGATGGATGGACGCGCTCGTAGCGATGCAGGTTCAGCGTCAAGCCCGCGGAGGCTGTCCGCTCGGCTCGCTCGCCGGACAACTCGCCGAGCGCGACCCGCAGGCGCGCGCCGCCCTAGCCGAGGGACTCGGGCGCTGGCAGGACAGCATAGGTAGGAGCCTGGAGGCTCTCCAAGCACGCGGCGAGCTGCGTGATGACGCGGACCCGGCCGCACTTGCCGCAACGACAATGGCGCTGATCCAGGGCGGGCTGCTGCTCACCCAGGTCCGGCGCGACCCACAACAGCTGCGCGCCGCGCTCAACACCGCGCTCACCCTTCTGCGCGCACACGCCAGCTGAGCGCTCCGCGGGTCACGTCCAGCCCGCCGTGTAGGGCTCAGAGGCCACTCGATCACGACGGCGAAGACACGCGCGTCGGCTGTGGCAAAGCTAGACGTTCTTTCCGACAAGTAGCTGTACGGACGAGATCTCTGGCTGGCCGGCGAGCAACGGTCCCCCCTCGCCCAGGATCAGCGCCGCGGCAGCGCCCTCGAAGTGAGCTGCGCGTGCGGCCTCGTCGCCGAACAGGTCGGCGATGAAAAAGCAAGTTGGGTCCTCCTCGCAGCGGCTGGCCATCCATGTCGTCGCGCCAGTCTCGGCTTGGACGTGCTCGATGGCCCGCGCGAGTATGGCGGCGAACTCGTCGGCGCCCTCAGGCGTTGTCGTGAAACGGATGACGTTGCCGGGCTTGGACATTGCAGAACCTCGCATTCTTTGGAGTGGATTTACCTGCCGATGAGAGCAGCGCGGAGGCTGCCTTTGGGTTGCTCCGGGTGCTACGCGGTCATCAGCCCACCGCTTTGCTTCCCGCGATCGCCGGCTTGGACCTTACAGTCCAGATGGCAGGGAATGCGCCGAATGCGGCAGGTCGAGCAATCGATCTGCTCCCAGTCCGGTCGAACCACTCAACCGATGGAGCCAGACAGCCACCCAGCGACGAGATGTTGAGCTTGGTAGTAGCCACTGTCCTGATCGGTGCAGCCGGCCTGTGGCTGGCCGCCGTCTGCTGGCGGCGACGCAGCGTACTGGCGCTGGTTTGTGCTGTGGCTGGGATCGCCCTGGTGGTTGCAGCCGGCACGAGCCCGGTGGGTAGCACCGCCACCGACGCGCCCGTGGGCGCGCTCGCGGCGATCGTGATCGGGGCGGTCCTCTTGGCTCTCGGCCAGGCCATCCAGAGGGTGCTCGACGAAGAGCCGGACACGGGTGCCTAGCATGGCTCTCCATCTGGCAGATTCCAGGAAGCCGATGCCTCGCGACGAGCGCGGATGGCGCGTAGCACCAGGCCCCGACGGGCGCGGCATGCCGGACCCGCCCGTGGTCCGGCCCCCCCACCGCTCGCGCGGGTTTCTGGTGTTCGTTCTCGTGTTGGATCGACTGCGCAACGCCCGCACGGGGCGCGAGGTCGTCATGGCTGCCCAACAGGGTCTGCTGTACATCAATCGACACACGCGCGAGCCCCTCGATGTCGTCGGCAAGCTCTTGCCTCTGGCTGGCTCGTCATCGCGCCTGCGCTGGGCGGTCGAGAACCTGCGTGTATGCCCGACCTGCAACGAACTGGTCCAGAACGACCTCAACTACTGCCCGTATGACGGACGACGGCTCCCGCCGCTGGATGGGACGCCAGGCTCTGACTCCGTCGGCGTATCCGCGAAGGGAGCTGACTGATGCGCTGGCCTGGACGCCGCGACGAGCACGCCTGGTCCCAGCATCACCTCTCCCACTACGTCGAGGGCGACCTCAGCTCGCGTGCACGGCGACGTCTGGAAATGCACGCCCACGAGTGCCCCGAGTGCAGTCGTGGCATCCGTGCCGTCCGCGCCCTGCTGCGTCTGCTGCACAGCTCTGGCGACCGATCGGATTTGCGTGCTCCTGCTGGCATCTTCGACCGCGTCCGTGTTGACGCGGCCCACGCGGACAGCGACGCAGAGCAGGCGCACGAGGCGTGACGCATCTGCCGGGCCAGCGTCGCGCCACAGACGCACCCGAGCGCGAGCTTGTCGATCGGGCGCAGACCGGAGACGTGGCCGCGTTCGAAGAGCTGATCGGCGCACATGCCGACCGCCTGTACACGGTCGTACTTCGCCTTGTCGGCGATCGCGGCGAAGCCGAAGACGTGCTCCAAGAGACCTTGCTGCGAGCGTGGCGGGGGATCGGGCGCTTTCAGGCTCGTGCGATGATCTTCACCTGGCTCTACCGCATCGCGGTCAACGAGTCCAACCGCGCGCTGGAGAGGCGGCTTCGACGCGGCACGACCGTTCAGGTCGACGATGAGGCCGTGCAGGTTCCAGCACCGGCAAAGGACGGTCCGGGCAATCGAGCCGAGCAGCGTGAGCTGCGAGACGCGCTGGAGCTCGCCATCGCCGATCTCGCCCCGCCTTACCGCACCGCGCTCGTGCTCCGCGACCTCGAGGGCCTCTCCACGCGCGAGGCGGCAGAGATCGCGGGCGTCGGGGAGGCGGCCTTCAAGAGCCGGCTGCACGAGGCACGACTGAAGGTGCGCGCCTCCCTCGGCGACACGGCCCTCGTCGCGGCCGGCTGAGAGCGATCCCGACCCGCTCGGGGCTCTGGCCCCAGCGACGCGCGGTTCGTCGGGACCGGAGGGCGAGACCTCGTCGATGGCCGCCGCTGCGACCCTCGACGAGGCCCCCTGGACGGAGACTCAGCGTAGGGTCACGGCGCACGCCGCGCGGCCCTGCCGCTCGAAGTAGCGCTGGTGGTAGTCCTCGGCCCGGTAGAACTCCGAGGCTGGCGTGATCTCGGTCGTGATCGGCTTGCGCAACGACGTCTGCGCCTTCTCACGTGAGCTGATTGCGAGCTCTTGTTGATGCGGGTCATGGAAGAAGATCGCCGAGCGGTACTGGCTGCCGACGTCCCAGCCCTGCCGGTTGGGTGTGGTGGGGTTGTGCATACGCCAGAAGGTCTCGAGCAGCTGCTCGTAGCTCACCTGCCCCGGGTCGAACCAAACCTCGACGGCCTCGGCGTGGCCGGAGTTGCCGCCGCACACCTGCTCGTAGCTTGGGTTGACACGATCGCCGCCGGTGTAGCCGACCGCGGTTTCGAGCACGCCGTCGATGTCGCGGAAGGCAGCCTCAACGCCCCAGAAGCACCCGGCGGCGAAGGTGCCTCGCTCCGCCCCCTCGGGGAATTGTCGTGCCTCGGATGGCGGATGTGGAGCCCTCTGTTGCGTTGGCTTGGTGAATATGCGGTCTCTGAGAGTTGGCATGTCGGTCCTTTCTAGCTGGTGCGATAATGCACTGGTGGTGGGTTAGGGAGCGCGGCTTAGCTCAGGCCGCTGATAGCGAATCGCGCTCTGCACGCTCGCGTGTGTGCTCGGCGTCGCGCTTTTCGAGCAGCTTCAGCCAGACCTCGCTACGAGTTGGGAATGCGGGGACGGCTTCCCACAGACGCTCGACCGGGATCTCGCCGACGATCGCGATCGTCGCGGCGTGCAGCCAGTCGGCCACATCGGTTCCCGTGAACGTCGCGCCGACGATCACGCCGCGGTCCTCGTCGAGCACCAGCCGCGACGTTCCGGAGGTGTTGCGCCCATGAAAGCTCGCACCGGCGGTCGCCGAGCTCGGCACGTCATACGCACGGGCATTGAGACCGTGCTCGAGAGCCCCGTGGAGGGTGAGGCCGACGGCGGCCACTTGCGGGTCTGTGAAGACCACGCGTGGCGCGAGCGAGTCGTCGCGGCTCGCGTGCACAGGCCGGCCTTCGATGACCTCGGCGGCGATGTGGGCCTGGTACTTGCCCATATGTGTGAGCAGCGAGCGCCCGTTGACATCGCCGATCGCGAACAGCCAGGATAGGCCCGGCACGCTCAGCGTGTCCTCGACCGCGATGAAGCCGTCCGGCTGCAGGCCGACCGTCTCGAGCCCAATCTCCTCGGTGAGCGCGCGGCGCCCGACCGCGACAAGGAGCTCGTCTCCCGCAACACGACGGCCATCGCTCAACTCGACCGTCACGCCCGCGTCGTCGCGGTGGACGGCGCGTGCGCTAAGCGCCACGTGTACCTCGACGCCGTTTGCGAGCAGCGTGTCGCGCAGCTCCTCGCCGGCGAGCGGCTCCTCGCGTGGCAGCAGGCGCTCAGCGGCCTCGATCACGACGACGTTCGAGCCGAGCGCACTGTAGGCCTGAGCCATCTCGACACCTACCGCACCGCCGCCGAGCACGATCAGCCGGCCAGGGATCTCGCGTGCGGTCGTGACCTCTCGGTTCGTCCACGACCTTGCATCGGCGAGACCGGGGATCGGCGGCAGCGCGGCGCCGCTGCCGACAGCGATGACAACCGCCAGGCGAGCCCCGTAGAGCTGCTCGCCGACGCGTACGCGGCGCTCGCCATCGAGGCGACCGTGTCCGCGAATCAACGTGATACCACGCGCCTGCAGCCACGGTATCTGCTGGGAGTCATCCAGGCCGTTGACGATCTCATCGCGACGCGCAAGCACCGCGCTCACGTCGAGCTGCCCTGTGAGCGCCTCCGCGGCCCCGGGAACACGGCGCGCCTCGGCGAGCGCTTGGGCCGGGCGCAGCAACGCCTTTGAGGGCATGCACGCGTAGAAGGAGCACTCGCCGCCGACGAGATCGGACTCGACGATCGCGACCTCGTGGCCATTTTCGGCAAGATGCCCAGCCAGCACCTCGCCGGCCGGACCCGCGCCGATCACGATCACGTCGAACGTCGCGTTCTCATCGCAGTCGGCCTCCTCGCCCACCACTCTGACGCTCCGCCCGAATGCGATGCGATCTCTCACGCCGTTCGCAGCCGGCTTGGGGTCCGGGTAATACCACGCGGCGTCGACGCTGCGCTCCCCCTCCGCCGCCAAAGTCAGGTAGCTCGCCTCTCCCTTCCATGGGCAGGTGGTGTGCGTGTCGCTCGGCTCGAGGTACTCGTCGCGCACCGCGTCGCGCGGGAAGTAGTGATTGCCCTCGACGACGACCGTGTTGTCGCTCTCAGCGACTGTTATGCCGTTCCAGATCGCTCGCATTTTGTGCTCCATTCATAGATTTTTGATTAGCTCGACTGGGGGTGTCTCATATGGGCGTGGGTGGGCGCTCAGGCTCCGAGGTCTGCAACGCCGTGCTCGAGCCCGAGCCCACGCTCGATGACCGCTCTTGAGCGGGCGCCGGTGAGTTCGGCGGAAACCTGCCCGGCGCTGTAGAGCACCAGATGCGGGATCCCTCTAACGCCAGCGCTGTCTGCCAGGCGGGGGTGCTCGTCAACGTTGACCCGGGCTACTCGCAGCGCATCCGGGTGCTCACGAGCGAGCTGCTCGATCACCGGTGCGAGCATCCGACATGGCGCGCACCACGGCGCCCAATGGTCGACAAGCACCGGCACGCGGGAGCCGAGTACCTCGGCGTCGAAGTTCTTCTCTGTGATGTCGATCACGTCAGTCATATCTGCCTTACCTTGTCGTTGAATTTTCTGCGTCACTGGCTTCGACCCGCCGCTGGCCGAAACGGTGCTCGCAGTGCAAACTCTCGACCGCCCCTCGGGGCGAAGCCCGAGATTGCGCGCCGGGCTGGGCGTCAGTTCGCTGGGTCACGCAGCGGGCGGCAGGGACATTCCGCTCGGGGCGCCATCGAGCGCCACTTGCATCGGTTCGTCCAGGAGACGCTTGATGGCCCGCTCCGTCTGTGTGTAGCCGCCCTCGCCGATGTGGCGATGGGCGATCGCTCCCCGCCGGTCGAGCACGAACATGCTCGGCCAAAACTCCACGCTGAACGCGTCCCATGTCGCGTAGGAGTTGTCAAGACCGACCGGGTAGTGAAGGCCGTGGGTCGCGATCGCGCTGCGAAGCGCGCCAACGCCGGCTTCGTGGCGGAACTCCGGCGTGTGAATGCCGAGGACCACGAGCCCACTGGCGCGGTAGCGCACGTTCATCTTCACCATGAACGGCAGCGGGACTGCCCTTGGCTGCAACAGCCGACCCCGGGAGTGCGAACGCCCCTGTGGCAGCGAGGGTTAGCACCAGCGGGGCCATTAGGTTACGCCCGAGAGGGCGAATCTTAACGCGCATCATTTCTCCTTATGGATTGTTGTGGGTCGAGAGTTACCTATTCACGGATACAGCTAGGCTTTCTGGTGACCAGTCGGCCCAGGTTCTCCCTCGTGGGCACTCTCGATGTTGGTCGGTATGACCGCGCTGACCCGAAAACGATTGTTAACTTTTGAGACGGTGTCCTTCCCGCGCGGTGTTAGTCGGGTTTGAAGGCACGCGACCCGGTCTGGATCCAGGCTCAGCCTCGCCGCGAGGCGCCCAACGGCCAGGCAGGCGCAACCGAGTGGTGTCAGCACCAAGCTCGGGAACGGCGGCCACCCGCTCGGCCTGGCAGTTGCTGAAGGCTCGCCGACCTGCTCGGCGTACTTGACCGCCCAACGCAGCCCAATCGGCTCGCCCCAGTCCTCGGCGCCAGACGGACGCCGTGCTCGGAGAGCAGGGCGAGCTCGGTGACATCGCCACGCCAGGTCTTTGCAGACGGTCCTGGCGCAACCCGTGAGCGCTATTGCATCAACTCGGGTGGCCTCGCGTTTGAGCCCATGCCGACTGAGGATTCGAGCCCGAGCAGATCCGGTCTGCCAAGCCGCTGACGCGTCTGGCACCAGGCACGCCACGCGAGGGGTGCTCTGGTGCCCAGCGTGCGCCGCTGGCTCGACGACCACAGTCGTCAACCGAATCGAGTTGCGGCGGGTCAAAAGGGAAGGTGCCGCATCCATCATGCCCTGTTACAGCCATCTGAATCCCCGCCGGCGTCCGCTTTACCGGCTGCGCAATGACCGCAGCTGGCGCGACGTGCTCGTACCGGCCGAGCCGGGTGTCTTCTACGTGGACCGGGAGACGGGGGACTCGCTGCGGGTAACCGCCAGGCTGTTGCCGCTCGCTCCGGCGCTGGCCTGGTCGATCGAGAATCTTCGCGTCTGCCCGAGCTGCGAGCAGCTGGTGCAGATGGACCTCAACTACTGCTCGTATGACGGGCGGCGCCTGCCACTGCTGGAGGGTACTCGCCAGTGCTCGCGCCGGCGGAGCGCCCGAGGAGCAAGCTGATGAGAGTTCTCGGGCGTCGTGATGACCACGCATGGTCCCAGGAGCACCTGTCGCACTACGTCGAGGGCGACCTGAGTTGGCTCGCGCGCCGGCGCTTGGAGCTGCACGCCGAAGAGTGCCCAGACTGCAGCAGGGGGATTCGCGCCGTGCGAGCCCTTCTGCGTCTCATGCACGCCACCGCCGACCGCTCAGGCGCGGCGCCTGCCAGCATCTTCGACCGGGTGCGGGCCGACGCGGCTCGCGGGGAGACCGACCAGGCCCGCGAGACGTGACCCGCTCGCTCACGACCCGTCGCCCCGTGCAGACAGCGGAGCGCGACCTCGTGCGTGGCGCCCAAGCCGGCGAGGTAGCCGCGTTCGAACAGCTGGTCGGTGAGCATGCGGACCGTCTCTACGCGGTCGCGGTGCGCTTGGTCGTCGACCGAACCGAAGCCGAGGACGTCGTGCAGGAGAGCCTGCTGCGCGCGTGGAGAGGTATCGGGCGCTTCAAGGGCCACTCGATGTTCTCTACCTGGCTGTACCGCATCGCCGTCAACGAGTCCAACAGGGCGCTGGAGAGACGCCTCCGACGCGGCGTGGCGATCCCGATCGACGAGGAGTTCGTACAAATACCCGCGCCAGCACATGATGGACCGGCCAGCCAGGCCGAGCAGGAAGAGCTCCGCCACGGCCTGGACACGGCTATCGCCAGCCTCGCTCCCCCCTACCGCACTGCCCTCGTGTTGCGCGACATCGAGGGGCTCTCGGCAAGCGAGGCAGCGAAGATCGCCGGGGTCGGCGAGGCCGCTTTCAAGAGCCGGCTGCATCAGGCGCGGCTGAAAGTGCGCGCCGCCCTCGACGACACAGCCCTCATCGCCGCCCCCATTTGACCACGCCGCCGCCCATCTGACCAGCTGGACCGGAGCGTCGCCTGGCCGGTTCTCATCGAGCGTGGCTACGAGGATCAGCTTGAGCATGGACGGCGAGCGCCAGGTGCGACCGAAAATGCACTTCTGAGATCGAGCGGGTAAGACCGGCCCGCGAACGGACACTTATATTCAACGAGCCCGCCGCGTCCGGGCAGATGATCAGCGACCCGAAGGAGCCAGATGACGATCGCAGAGCAGGTACGAGGACTCGCCGAGGGCCACGCAGCGGCACTCCCAGCCGAGGTCAAGAGCGCGTTTGCGCGCGAACAGGCAGAGCTGGCGGCCCTTGAGCCCGTGGAGGTCATCGCCGTCGGTGAACTGTTGCCGGACAGCGACTTGCTCGACGCGCACGGGCATGCCACCACTCTGCAGAGGACGCTGGACGGCCGCCCCGCAGTGCTCGTCTTCTACCGTGGCGCGTGGTGCCCGTACTGCAACGTCGTTCTGAACGCCTACCAGGCCGAGCTGTTGGGCGAGCTCGATCGTCGCGGCGTCACGCTTGTTGCCATCAGCCCGCAGACGCCGGACGGGTCGTTGAGTATGCGGGAGAAGAACGACCTTGGCTTCGCCGTCCTCTCCGACCCGGGCAACGGCCTGGCGCGCAGCGTCGGCATTCTCACGGCGCCCTCGCAAGAGGCACGCGCTGCGCAGCTACAGCTCGGACTCGACCTCGAGACCGTCAATGCCGACGGCACGATCGCGATCCCGATGCCGACCGTGCTGATCCTCGCCCCGGACCTGACCGTCCGCTGGGTGGACGTGCACCCCGACTACACGACTCGCTCAGAGCCCGCCGAGATACTCGCCGCGCTCGACGCGATCACCAGGTGAGCGCGCAGCTGCAAGGGCGGGTGGCGCTCGTCACGGGCGCCGGCCGCGGCATCGGGCGGGAGATCGCCCTGGGCCTCGCGCGAGATGGAGCGCGCGTCGCGCTGCTCGCCCGCACGACCAAGGAGATCGACGGTGTCGCCCACGAGATCAATGTCCTGGGCGACACTGCGCTCGCGTTGACCGCCGACATCGGCGACCCTGCCGCAGCAAAACAGGCAGTCAGGACCGTCAGCGAAGAGCTCGGCCCGATCGAGATCCTGGTCAACAACGCCGCCGTCGTATGGCCACTTGGCGCCAGCGCGACCATCGACCCCGCACGGTGGGAGCTGGCCGCGCAGATCAACCTGCTCGCGCCCGTGCGGCTCACGATCGCTGTGCTGCCCGGCATGATCGAGCGTGCGTGGGGCCGGATCGTCAATGTCTCAAGCGGCGTCGCCGCAAACCCCGATGGGATGATTGGCGGGAACGCCTACACCGCGACCAAGGCGGCTCTGGAGGCACAAACGCTGAACCTCGCGGCCGAGCTGCGCGAGAGCGGTGTGACCGCCAACGTCTTCCGACCCGGCGCCGTGGACACCGCGATGCAGGGCTGGATACGCGAGCAGGATCCCGCCGTGATCGGCCGCGACCTGCACGAGCGCTTTATCGCAATGCACAAGAGCGGGACGCTACTCACCCCCGAGCAATCGGCGAGCGCACTTCTCGCGCGCCTTCGCACAGGCGACACCGGACAGATCTGGAAAGTCTCAGACTGACCGCGACACCACCCTGATACCGCAAATCGAAACCAACACAAAGGAGACGACATGGCCGTGAAACTTGGGCTACTCGCACGACTCGAGGCAAAGCCAGGCAAGGGCGACGAGCTCGGGGCGTTCCTGAAGGGCGGACGCGCGCTGGCGGTCGCCGAGGAGGGGACCGTCACGTGGTACGCGTTCAAGCTCGACGAGACCCACTACGGCATCTTCGACACTTTCGAGACGGAGGACGCTCGCCAAGCCCACATCAACGGAGAGATACCCAAAGCCATGGCCCAGGTCGCGAGCGACCTGCTCGCCTCCGAGCCCGACATCCAACCTATCGACGTGATCGCAGTCAAGTAACACGTCTCGACTGCCTAGCCACGGCTCCTCGTCTGTCAGGTACTCGAAGCGGTGGGCCTCGTCGATGAGGCCCGAGACTGCGTCGAGCCCTGCGGCGACGATCACTGCCTTGGCATGCGCAATCGCGTAAGCAGGAAATGAGGCGATGCGACGGGCGAGGGCGTTAATTCATTCCCGTCCGACCGCATCACATCCCCGTCCAGTGCCTGCGGGAATCGACCGAGGCGGCGTACCGCTCTGTCGATATGCCGCAGGTACGGCACGACTGATGCTTCGCTGGTGGGAGCTGTTCGTCGGGATCATCGGCGCTGCTCCCGCGATCCTCTCTGTCCCGACCGCACGGCGTGCTCGCGCCGGTGCTGAGCCGTGACCCGCTGGTCGCGCTGGTTGGTCTCACCCCGGTCGTGCACGAATTCCTCGCAGCGCTCGAGCACAAGGACGGAGAGCGCGAGCGTCGACGAACTCGGGGTCGCGAACGGGCTGGAATTCCGGAGGCGACCACACCAGATCGCGCTGCCCTCAGCGGCCCGATCTCGGCGGGACTTGATGATCTTGATCCTACCTGCTTTACTCGACGCGAGTGGACCATACAGTCCAATCACTTCTGAAAGGGAGCAAGCGATGAGCTCGACCTTCCAGCAGCAGGCTGATCAGTTGCAGGCTGCCAGTGCGGGCCGGTTGCCAGCCGACGTCCTAGAGACCTTCGCGCGCGACCGCGAGGCCCTGATCGACCGTGGCGCTGGAGACTCGGTCAAGGCTGGCGATGTGCTCGAGAACTTCACGCTGCCGGACGCGACCGGCAGCGAGGTGTCGTTGGCGGAGATCATCGCCGACGGTCCGGCGGTGCTCGTGTTCTATCGCGGTGGCTGGTGTCCTTACTGCAACCTCGCTCTGCGCCACTACCAGTCCGAGCTCGTCCCTGAGCTCCACCGTCACGACGCCAGGCTGGTCGCGATCACGCCACAGAAGCCCGACGCGTCGCTGAGTACCGTTGAGAAGCACGGGCTCGAGTTCCCCGTGCTCACCGACGCAGGGCTGCGGTTCGCGGGCCGTCTCGGCATCGCTTTCGAGCCCTCCGCGGAGACGCAGGCGGCGCAGCTCAAGCTCGGCCTCGACGTCAGCGAGGGCAACGCTGAGGGCGCGACGCGCCTGCCGATGCCGACTGTCCTGGTGGTCGACCGCGACCGCGTCGTGCGCTTCGCAGACGTTCATCCGGACTACGCGACGCGAACCGAGGCGCCGGCCATCCTCGCGGCGCTCACCGAGCTCGAGTCGCACTCGTCACATCCCGGCAGCGCATAGACCCCGCACTCAACGCTGGTGCGCGCGCGCTGCCGGCCGTCAATCCATCTCGGCCGCGTTCACCAGCGGGGCACGGGGCCCCATCAAAGGAGAACAGACAATGTCATTCAAGGGTAAGACAGCGCTTGTAACTGGCGCCACCTCAGGTATCGGTCGTGCCGTCGCCGAGCGGCTCGCAAGCGAAGGCGCGGAGGTCATCGTTTCGGGACGGGACGAGAGCCGCGGCAAGGGGGTCGTGGAGGCGATCGTCTCGGGAGGCGGGTCGGCTCGCTTCGAGCGAGCGGATCTCGCGAAGTTCGAGGACGTCAAGCAGCTCGCCGCGGCCGCCGGCGACGTGGATGTCCTCGTCAACAACGCCGGCGTGTTCCCGTTCGGGGCCACGAGCGACACATCCGAGGAGGATTTTGATGTCGCTTTCGATGTCAACGTCAAGGCGCCGTTCTACCTGACCGGCGTGCTCGCCCCGAAAATGGCCGAGCGCGGCGAGGGTGCCGTGATCAACATCTCCACGATGGTCGCCACGATCGGCCTCAACGGCATGGCAGCGTACGGCGCCTCCAAGGCGGCGATCGAGCTGCTCACCAAGGCCTGGGCGGACGAGTACGGCCCCCGTGGTGTGCGGGTGAACGCGGTCGCCCCCGGGCCCACACGCACGCCCGGCACCGAACCTATGGGCGACGCAATCGATCAGATGGCCAGCACGCTCCCGGCGCGCCGCGCAGCCTCAGCCGAGGAGATCGCCGCAGCGGTCGTGTTCCTCGCCTCCGATGAGGCGAGCTTCATCCACGGCGCGATACTTCCCGCCGACGGCGGACGCGTAGCCGTCTGATGGCCGGAGAGGCAGCGCGAGGGGAGCCCAGCCGGTGGGCGATCCTCGCGCTGCTTGGGGTCGCACAGTTGATGGTCGTACTGGATGTGACGATCGTGAACATCGCACTACCGTCCGCCCAGAGGACGCTTCACTTCTCGACCGACAGCCGCCAGTGGATCATCACCGCTTACGCGCTCGCCTTTGGCAGCCTGCTGCTGCTCGGCGGCAAGCTCGGTGATCTGTTTGGGCGCAAGTGGACGTTCATCGCCGGGCTGATCGGCTTCGCCGTAGCCTCCGCGATCGGCGGGCTTGCCCAGTCTTTCGGGATGCTCGTGGCCGCGCGCGCTTTGCAGGGTGCATTCGGCGCGTTGCTGGCGCCCTCGGCGCTCTCGCTGCTGACGGTCACTTTCCACGGGTCCACCGACCGCGCCAAGGCCTTCGGGATCTTCAGCGCTATCGCCGGCGGCGGCGCCTCGGTCGGACTCGTGCTCGGAGGGGCGCTTACCGAGGCACTGTCCTGGCGGTGGTGCCTGTATGTGAATCTTCTCATCGCGATACCGACCGCTATCACGGCGCTGCGGTTGTTGCGCAACGAGGCGCAGCCGGAGCGTCCACGCATCGATCTGCCGGGCGTGCTGATCGCGTCGAGCGGCCTGTTCGCGATCGTGTTCGGGTTCTCGAGCGCCGAGACCAGCTCGTGGTCGGCGCCGATGACGATCGTCGCGCTCGCTGTTAGCGCGCCGCTTCTGGCGGCGTTCGTTGCCCGCGAGCGACGTGTGGAGTTCCCCCTTCTCCCGTTGCACATCGTGTGGGATCGCGCGCGCGGAGGGGCGTACGCGTCCATCGCGCTCGTTGGCTCCGGGGTGTTCGCGGACTTCCTGTTTCTCACCTTCTACATGCAGGAGAACCTTGGATTCTCCCCGCTGACGACGGGTCTCGCCTTCCTGCCAATGACCGGCATGATCGTGCTGACCGCCACCACGGTGCAGACCAGGGTGCTCCAGCACACAGGGGCGCGGCCGGTCGTCATCTTCGGCACCACGATAGGGATCATCGCGATGTTCATCTTCACACACCTAACACCGAACGGGCATTACGCAAGCCAGATCCTGCCGGGGCTGATCCTCACTGGTCTCGGCGTCGGCTGCATCTTCGCCCCAGCATTCGCGACCGCGACGCTCGGTGTCAAGCCCACCGAAGCCGGGGTCGCATCGGCGATGGTCAACACCTCCCAACAGGTCGGTGGTTCTGTCGGCACTGCCCTGCTCAGTACCATCTTTGCGAGCGCTGCCGCAAGCTATGCCACGAGCCACGCCCACACTGCGGCACTTCATGACGCGGCCGCAGTTTATGGATACACAAGCGCATTCTGGGCAGCCGCAGGCCTGTTCGCGCTGGCGTTGGTCGTCGCGGTGGTGGTTCTCCCCGCCGACGGTGCGTCGCGCGCCAGAGCGGCCCAAGCCGACGCGGTCAGCGAACACTCCCTAAGAATCGAGGCGCAATGAGAGACGACAGTAGTGCTGCGATCGCCGCTGGAGCAATCTATTTCCGAGCAGCTCAGCACCCGTCACTGGTGAGACCGTCATGATCCCCGACCGCGATCGGCTGGCACATCTCCAATTTCGCCGGGTTCGCGGGATACCCGATATGCGGGCTGCACTCCAGATCCTTCGTGGCCCGTGAACACGAGATTGCCACCGCCGGAATCCGGGAGGTCGTGGTGTTCCACTCGACCGTCGAGGAGCGCCAATACGAGTCTGACCTGGGCTGCTTCTGGAATCACGACCAAGCTCCATGGCCCGGGCCCCTGCGCGCTGAAGGTTGTCCGAGCGACTCTGGTCTATGGATGCCTGGCAATAGCCCCCGCTTCACGCAACGATCGCACCACGGCGATACCGCAACCCAGCCAGACAGGACGAAGGGGAGCGCCACGGCTGTACGATACGTATGCCACGCCGACGTAGCTCAGCTGGTAGAGCACCGCTCTTGTAAAGCGGATGTCGCCGGTTCGATCCCGGCCGTCGGCTCTCTCTGACTCTCCCGGGCGGTCCGCACGCGCGGCCGACCTAAACTGCCCCGATGCAACCCCGCGCCGTCAGCGTCGAGCTCGTCAAGCCGCTGCGCCGGGACGTCCTCCGGCCCGGCCAAGCAGACGAGGCGCTGGTCTTCCCCGGAGACGAGGACCCCGACACCCTGCACGCGGCGGTCAACATAGATGACCGCGTCGTGGGGGTGGCGACGGTGATGCGCGACCCCCACCCCCGCGACCCACAGCCCGGCGACTGGAGGATCCGCGGCATGGCCACCAGCCCGGAGCTGCGCGGCCGCGGGATCGGCGCCACGCTGCTGGCCGCCTGCGAGGCGCACGCACGCGAGCGCCGCGGCGCGCGGCTGTGGTGCAACGCGCGCGTAGGCGCGCGCGCCTTCTACGAACGCGGCGGATGGGTCGTCGAAGGCGACGTCTTCGACATACCCACGATCGGCCTCCACCACCTGATGAGCAAGCCGCTGCTTCCAGAGATAATATAAAATCTTCTTTTTTCTACCCTAGTGAACAAGGGAGCACATCGATGGCAGGCACCGTCGCTGGCAACACCGAACCAGATGCGGCACCCGGAGCCGATGCGGCACCCGGAGCCGATGCGGCACCCGGAGCCGATGCGGCACCCGGAGCCGATGCGGCACCCGGAGCCGATGCGGCACCCGGACACGATGTGGCATCCAAGCCCACCAACGCTCCGCGGCCGCGCGACTTCCTCTCCATCGACAGCCTGCTCAGCGACGAGGAGCTGCTGATCCGCGACACCGTCCGGCGGTTCGTCGCCGAGCGCGTCACGCCGTTCGTCGGCGATTGGTTCGAGGAGGGACGCATCCCGCGGGAGCTCGCGCCCGAGCTGGGCAAGCTCGGCCTGCTGGGCATGCACCTGCAGGGCTACGGGTGCGCCGGCGCTTCGGCGACCGCCTACGGGCTGGCGTGCATGGAGCTCGAGGCCGGCGACAGCGGCGTGCGCAGCCTCGTGTCCGTGCAGGGCTCGCTGGCGATGTACGCGATCTGGCGCTGGGGCTCGGAGGAGCACAAGCAGCGGTGGCTGCCGCACATGGCCGCCGGCGAGGCGATCGGCTGCTTCGGGCTGACCGAGCCCGACGCCGGCTCCGACCCCGGCTCGATGCGCACGCGCGCGCGCCGCGACGGATCCGATTGGGTCCTCAACGGCGCCAAGATGTGGATCACCAACGGCTCCGTCGCCGACGTCGCCGTCGTGTGGGCGCGCACCGACGACGGCGTGCGCGGGTTCCTCGTGCCGAAGGGCACGCCAGGATTCAGCGCGCCGGAGATCCACAAGAAGCTCTCGCTGCGCGCGTCCGTCACCTCCGAGCTGGTGTTCGACGACGTGCGCCTGCCGGCCGACGCGATGCTGCCCGAGGCCAACTCGCTGCGCGGGCCGCTGTCGTGTCTGAACGAGGCGCGCTACGGGATCGTGTGGGGCGCCGTCGGCGCCGCGCGCGCGTGCTTTGAAGCCGCGCTCGACTACTCCAAGGAGCGCGTGCAGTTCGACCGGCCGATCGCGTCCTTTCAGATACAGCAGCAGAAGCTCGCGCACATGGCGCTCGAGGTCAACCGCGGCGCGCTGCTCGCGCTGCATCTCGGGCGCATGAAGGACGCCGGCACGCTGCGCCCCGAGCACGTCAGCATGGGCAAGCTCGGCAACGTCAACGCCGCGCTCGACGTCGCCCGCAGCGCCCGCCAGGTGCTCGGCGCCAACGGCATCACGCTCGAGTACCCCGTCATCCGCCACATGAACAACCTCGAGTCCGTCGTCACCTACGAGGGCACCGCCGACGTGCACTCGCTCGTCATCGGAGCCGCGCTCACCGGCATCGACGCCTTCCGATGAGCGTCGCCGCCGCCTCCCTCGTCGGCTCGCCGCCGGGCCCCGCCGGCCCGCAGACGACCCAGCAGCACGCCGTCGACTGGCTGCGACACGCGATCGTCACGCGCGCCCTGCGCCCGGGCGAGCGCGTCGCCCAGGAGGACGTCGCAGAGCAGATCGGCGCCAGCGTCGTGCCCGTGCGCGAGGCGCTGCGCGTGCTCGCCCAGGAGGGCCAGCTGACCTACATTCCGCGACGCGGCTACTTCGTGACCAGGCTCGCCATCGCCGACCTCGAGGAGATCTACGCGTTGCGCAGGCTGCTCGAGGAGCGCGCCGCGCGCCTGGCGCTGCCGACGCTCGACGACGACGCGCTCGAGCGCATCCGCGTCGCCGCCACAGCCTGCGCGCACGCCGCCGACGCGGGCGACGTCGCCGCCGAGCTGGAGGCCAACCGCCGCTTTCACTTCGCCATCCTCGACGCGCCCGCACAGGTGCACGCCATGCGCATCATCCGTCTGCTGTGGGACTCCACCGAGGCCTATCGCGCGATCTACTACAACGCGCCGCTGGAGCGGCGCGCCGCGATCGAAGCGCACGAGCGCATTCTCGACGCGCTGCGCGCCAACGACGCCGACGCGCTCGTCGCCGAGCTGGACGCCCATCGCGAGCGAGCCCTGGCGGTGCTGCGCGAGATCCTCCGCGAGCAAGCGTGAGCGCCGGCGCACTCGACGGCATCCACGTGCTCGACTTCTCGCGCGTGCTCGCCGGCCCGTTCGCGACGATGATGCTAGGCGACCTCGGCGCGAGCGTGATCAAGGTCGAGCGCCCGGACGGCGGGGACGACACGCGCGCGTGGGGTCCACCGTTCGGCGCCGACGGGCAGGCCACCTACTTCCAGTCGGTCAACCGCAACAAGCGCAGCATCGCCCTCGACCTCAAGGATCCGCTGGACGCGCGCCGCGCGCGCGAGCTCGCCGAGCGCTGCGACGTGATCGTCGAGAACTTCCGCCCGGGAACGCTGGAGAGGGCGGGGCTGGGCTACGAGCAGCTGCGCGCCGGCAACCCGCGCCTGGTGTTCTGCTCGATCACCGGTTTCGGCCGTGGCGCCGGGGCGGAGCTGCCCGGCTATGACCTGCTGGTGCAGGCACTCGGCGGCCTGATGAGCATCACCGGCGCGGCCGACGGCGAGCCCCAGAAGGTCGGCGTGGCGCTCGTCGACGTGCTCGCCGGCCTGTTCGCGAGCGTCGGCATCCTCGCCGCGCTGCGCCACCGCGAACGCAGCGGCGAGGGACAGCGCGTCGACGTCGACCTGCTCTCCTCGCTGCTCGCCGCGCTCGTCAACCAGGGCGCCGGCCACACCATCGCGGGCGTCGTCCCGGGGCGCATGGGCAACTCCCATCCCAGCATCGCCCCCTACGAACTGCTGCCCACCATGTCCGGCGAGCTCGTGCTGGCGGTCGGCAGCGACCGCCAGTTCGCGGCCTTGTGCCAAGTCCTCGACGCGCGGCCGCTCGCCGAGGACCCCCGCTTCGCCACCAACTCCGAGCGCGTGCGCAACCGCGCCGAGCTGCGCCAAGAGCTCGAGCGGCGCCTGGCCGCCCGCCCCGCCGAGCAGTGGGCGGCGCGGCTGAGCGCCGTGCGCGTGCCCGCGGGGACGGTCAACGACATCGCCGGCGCGTTCGCGCTCGCCACCAGCCTCGGCCTGGAGCCGATCGTCGACGTGCCCGCGCAGAACGGCGCCGCCGTGCGCCTCACCCGCAACCCGATCGGCCTGTCGGCCACGCCGCCGAGTTACCGCAGCGCTCCACCGGCGCTGCCGCGACGCTAGCCCCCCCCGCACAGCCCGCGCGTGGACCGACGGCCCCGCAGGCGCTAGCGGTCGACCTCCTCGGGCTCCTCGTACCAGCGCTTGCGCTCGCCGATGCGAGCCCGCATGCGCCAGCCTCGCGACTTGGGCGCGTGCTCGATCGCCTCATGCAAGGCATCGATGCGCCCGCGCACGATCGCCTGCTCGGGCTCGGAGAGCCCGACTTCCGCAAGCCCCTCGCGCAGACGCTCGAAGTTCAGCTCGAACGTGTGGTGCAGCCCCCAGTCGCTACTCGTCAGCTCGGCGACGCGCACGGCGTTGATCGCGTCGTCGTCGTGCTCGGCCACCTCCAGCGCGTGCAGCAGCGCGTACAGGTCGTTGCGGTCCTTGGCGTTCAGCGACACCACCTGCAGCTTCGTCATCGCCAGCTCGGCCGCCGGCAGCGTGTCCTCGCGCATGCTCAGGCGCTCGGCCAGCGGCAGCGCGTGGCACATCTCGAAGCTCTCCACGAACACGTCGATCTTGTGCCCGCTCGGCGGATCCTCGAACAGCAGCCGCCTGGCGCCGTTGAGCGCGTTGAACTGACGCTCGGGCTCCCAGCCGGCGCTCGCCAGCAGCTCCTCCACCGCGCGCCCGCTGCGCCGCGTGGTCAGGAAGTCCAGGTCGGCGCTCTCGCGCTGGAAGCGCTCGTCCATGCGCTCGGCGAGCAGCAGCTGGATGGCCACGCCGCCGAGCAGCCGCAGCGGCACCTCGCGCTCGCGAGCCGCCGCCAGCAGGCGGTGAGCCTCCTCGACCAACGACTCGCGGATCTCAGCGCCCATCTCGCCCCTCCTCTAGCCTGTGACGAACTGGTGGCGGACGTCCTCGCCGCGCAGCGTGATCAGACAGCCGGCGATACGCCCCGTGTGGTAGTCGCTGCCGGGGTTGATCGCCAGCGTGCGCCCGATGCGCGTGGCCGCCGCGCTCTCGTGCACGTGGCCGTGCAGCGACAGCATCGGCTGGTAGCGCTCGATCAGCTCGCGCACGGCCGTCGAGCCGACAGGTATCAGCTTCGGCTCCGATCCGACCATAACGACCGTCAGCTCCGCGTCCAGTTCGGCGGCCGTGTCGAGCGTCGAGTCATACGGCGGCACATGCAGGTTGAAGATCGAGCGGCCGTGGTCGGGCACCTGCGAGGCGAGCCGATCGACACGCCTGAACAGCTCGTCCTCGTCGAGCTCGCGCGGCGAGTCGAACGGCGTCCTGTTGGAGTAGCCCAGCGAGATCATCGTGTAGCCGTCGAACTCGACGATGCGATCGTCGCACGCCTCCACGCGCACGGCGCGCTCGATCGAGGAGTCCACGCCCGGCGGATCGTCGTTGCCGGGCATCAGGAAGCAGCGCACGTCGGTGTCCTTCAGGCGCTCCTCCGCGAGCTCCATCCATTTGTCGAACGTCTCGAGCATCACCTCCGCGAACCACACCTCGCGCTCGTCCACCGACAGCGCGCTCACGCGCGCCACCTCCTCGGGGGTCATGCGGTGCGGATACATGCCGTTGGCCCTGATGCGCTGTTCGGCATCCTCCACCTGCTGCTCGTCGCCGAGCAGCTCGTGGCGCCCGAACAGCTCCATCTCATAGCCGTCCGCTCGCTGCGTCAGCGGGATCACCGCCTTGCCGGTCACGTCGCCGCCCATGATGATCACGCCCGTCTCATACACCTTGGCGGCGTTCAGGAACTTGCGCCACAGCCCTTCCGAGCCGTGGATGTCCGAGGCGTAATACACGCGCACCCGCGGCGCGCCTCCGCTCGATGACTTGGATTTGCCGAACAGACCCATCGATCACTCCGGGGGCAGTTCGCGGTGCGCGAGCTCGAGGTCGATGCCCTGCGTGCGCCTGATCGCGCGCGCGATGAAGTAGATCGCGAAGCCGACCGCGTACACGACCGCCGCCAACTCGATCTTGCCGGGGTTCTGGCTGATGCTCGCGCCCGAGCCCGGGTCCCACAGCAGCACGAAGATCGCCGTCCCGAAGCCCAGCAGCGCGAGCGTGCCGACGATGCTCAGCAGCGGGATGCCGGCGATCCGCCGCGCGTACGGCGAGGCAGCGACCATCGCCTTCTGGCGGAACGGCAGCAGGATCCCGGAGACGGCCGTCACGAGCAGCGTCAACGACAGCCCCAGCAGCACCGACAGCGTGCTGAACCACGTCGTGAACGAGTAGATGGCGGTGCTGGCGATCGACAGCAGGAGCATGATCCCGATCGCGATCAGCGGCGAGCGCGAGCGCGGCTCCACCCACGACAGCCGCTCGGGCATGATCCGGTCGAACGACCACGCGAACATGCTGCGGCTGACCAGCAGCAGCGTCTGCGGCAACCAGATCAACAGGCTCGCGGCGAAGCCGAGGATCATGATCACGCCCCATACCGGGCTGCCGGAGGCGATGCCCATCAGCTCAGGATAGGCCGGCGCGCCCGCCGAGAACCCATACGCCGCCGGTTCGGCCAGCCCCAGGCGCCCGTTGAACGTGTACGTGGAGACGTGCAGGAAGCTCGGGATCAGCACCAGCAGCACGAGCACCGCCACCAGCACCGCTCCCGGCATGGACTTCAGGTGCGTGCGCTTCTGCAGGCGGATCTCCCCGGCGAAGTACGTGCTGGAGAAGATGAAGCCGAAGATGAACCACCAGATGGACACCGATTTGAACGACTCTTCGAGGCTGAACTTCGTCGGCGCGAAGCCGGCCTTGCTCGCCGACGCGGCGAGCTTGGCGGCCGCGTTCTTGGTGCCCAGGTTGGCGGCGTATTCGTTGAAGTTGTGCACGAAGCCCGACTGCGACTGCACCAGGCCGATGACCACCGGCAGGATCACCGCGCCGACCATGAACAGCACGAAGCAGACGACCTGAACGCGGAAGAACAGCCGCGTGCCGCCCGCCACGAACAGCCCCGCGGAGAGCAGCAGCATCACCGTCCCGGTGATGAACAGGCCCCAGTCGGTCGAGAACCATTCGCCGACGCTCAGCCACCCTGTCGAGCCTGTGAACCCGGCCATCGTGCGCCCGAGAGCGCCGAAGCCGTAGTTGGCGATGTAGGTGGTGTACACGCCGATCGTCACCGCCAGCCACACGCAGTAGCTGAAGTTCGCGGCGAAGCCGATCGACGGGTGCAGCGAGCGGCTGTTGAACACGTAGTCGCCGCCCGTCCGCGGCATCACCTGCGTCAGCATCGCGTACAGGAACGCGCCCGGGATCCCGAGCACCGCCGCGAAGGCCACGCCGAGGAACGCGTTGGAGCCGGGATAGGAGGCCAGGAACAGCCAGTAGAAGGCGAACGTGAGTGCCACGCTCGACCACATCACGTTGTAGAAGAGGGCGTCGCGCGTCTTGCCTTCGCGCACCAGCCCGGTCGCCTTGCGGGTGAACAGCGTCGACGGGCGCTCCGTCGATTGGCCAGCAGTCGTACTCATTGCGTCTATCCCCATTCTCCTCTGTGCGCGCCAGCCGCCCTCACGGGCAGCTCCCCGCGCGCATGTTGTAGGTAGTCGACCTCCGCGCCAGCCGCGGAGGTCTCAGGCACTTCCACTTCCAGCAGCCGCTCGCCCGATCCCGCGCCGAGCGTCACGCGCCCGGCCGAATCGATCGCGCAGCTCTCCCCGACGAACTCCAGCCCGTGGGCGGAGCCGACACAGTTGACATACAGATGCGCCCGCCGGTTCTCCAGCGCCCGCGCGCGCGCCGCCAGCGCGTGGTCGGGACCGTACGGCGCCATGTTCGCGGAGAGCGTCACCAGCAGCTCCGCGCCCGCCCTGCACAGCGCTCGCGCCGGCTCCGGGAACTCCATGTCGAAGCACACCAGCGGCGCCACCAGCCGGCCCGCCAGCGAGACGAGCAGCAGCTCATCGCCCGGCGGGAACGCCTGGCGCTCGCGCTCGGCGAACAGATGCGTCTTGCGGTAGACGCCCGCGAGCGTGCCGTCGCAGTCGATGCACGCCGCCGAGTTGGCGATCGTTCCCGCCCGCGTCTTCTCGGCAAAGCCCACGATCACGGCCGTGGCGCGCTCGGCGGCCGCCTGGCGCACACGCTCGATCAGCTCCCCCTCTGCCGGTGCAGCCAGCTCGCGCGCTCGCTCGAGCTCGTAGCCGCACAGGAACAGCTCCGGGAACAGCGCGATGTCCGCGTCCGGGTGCGCGGCCAGAGCGCGCTCGAGCGCCGCGAGGTTGGCCTGCGCGTCGCCAGGCGCGGGCTCCAGCTGTGCCAGCAGCGCTCGCACCAGCTCAACTCCCGGCCCCCGCGTGAAACGCCATCGCCTCCAGCGCGATGCGCCCGGCGATCAGCGCGGTCGCCGGCGTCGCGTCCAGGCTCGGCGAGGCCTCCACGACGTCCACGCCGATCAGCCCGCCACGGCTGACGCCGCGCACCAGCTCGATCGCCTCGCGGCTGGTCAGCCCGCCCGTCGTCGGGCAGCACGTGCCGACCGCGTGCGCCGCGTCGAGCGCGTCCACGTCGAAGGACAGGTACACGCCGTCGGCGGCCGCGCGGCTGATCTCGCGGGCACGGTCGACCGCCCACGCGGTGCCGTGCTCCCAGATCTCCTCCAGCCAGATGACCGTGATGCCGCGCTCGCGGCAGTAGTTGATCTCCGCGCGCGGGTTCATCCAACCGGAGATCCCGACGAGCACCATCTTCTGCGGGTCGAAGCCGGCGTCGACGGCGCGCGCGATCGGGCAGCAGTGGTTGAGCTCCTCCCCGCCCACGTCGACGGCGGTGTCGAGGTGCATGTCGATCAGAACCAGCCCGGGGTCCTCGACATGCGCGCGAACGGCGCGCACCGCGGGGATCGTGACCGAGTGATCGCCGCCGAACATCACCGGCAGCGCTCCGGCGGCGAGGATCTCCCCGAGGTCCGCCTGCGCGCGCTCGAACGTGCGCTGCGCATTGGCCAGCGCGACGTCGCAGTCGCCGGTGTCGACCGGGTTCAGCGCGTCGAGCAGGTCGAAGTCGAAGGTCGCGTTGTAGGGGAGGAACTGGCAGGAGACCTCGCGGATGCCGCGCGGGCCGTAGTTGGCGCCCGTGCGGCTGATGTTCGTGGCGTCGAACGGCAGGCCGTAGATCGCCGCCCGCGCCCCGTGCTCGCGCAGCGCCTGCTCGTCCGCGGCCACGTGCGCCAAGCGCAGGAACGAGCCCGCAAGACCGGCGTGGAGCAGGCTGCTCCACATGGTGGGGTCAACCGATGCGTCTGTGCTCATCTGAGTCCTCTCCTATCCTGCCGCGACCCGCCCCCAGCCCCTGGCCCGTCGCCTGCAAATACGTTTTCGCACACTATATTGCAAAAACGCTTTCTCGTGTCAACTGAGGAACCGATATCCCGTTTATGCTGCCTGCGATGAAGCAACCGGTCGGCATCAAGCAGGTCGCGGAGGCGGCGGGGGTGTCGATCACCACCGTCTCCCATGCGCTCAACGGCAAGGGACGCCTCACGGACGCCACGCGCCAGCACGTGCGCCAGGTCGCCGAGCGGCTCGGCTACCGGCCGAACGCCACCGCGCGCAACCTCGCGGGAGGACGGACGGGCCTGATCGGCCTGGCTGTCTCACAGACGCTGGAAGGGCGCTTCGCGGTGTCGGACTTCGCCTACTACTCGCAGCTGATGAGCACCGCGACGGCGGCGGCCATGGATCGTGGCTACGCGCTGGTGCTCGCGTCGGGCACCGATCCGAGCGCGTGGAGGAACATCGGCCTGGACGGGATGATCGTGGTCGACCCCGTGCGCGCGGACCCGCTCGTGCGCGAGCTCCGCTCCCAGCGGATCCCGATCGTCACCACCGGTCGCATACCCGACACGGACAAGGGCCATTGGGTGGACAACGACCATCGCGCGGGCACCCGCGCGATCCTCGATCACCTGGCCGCACGCGGCGCCGAGCGCATCGCGCTGCTCGCCAGCCCGCCCGTGACCTCCTACGCGATCGACGCCGGCGACAGCTACGAGCAGTGGTGCGCGGAGCACGGCCAGGAGCCGCTGCTGGCGGTCGCGCGCGACGATCTCACCGAGGGCTCGGGCTTCGAGGCGACGGTGGGCCTGCTGCGTCGCCGTCGCCCCCCCGACGCCGTGTACGCGACGCTCGACCGCCTCGCCCTCGGCGCGCTGCTAGCCGCCCAGGCGAAGGGCCTGTCGGTGCCGCGCGAGCTGCTGGTCGCCGGCTGTACCGACAGCGAGGCCGGCAAGTGGGCGCACCCGTCGCTGACGGCGCTCGCGCTCGACCCCGAGGAGATCGGCCGCGCGGCGCTGGCGATGGTCGTCGGCCTGATCGAGGGCACCGACCCGAGCCCCGCGAACGTCCTCGTCGCCACGCGGATCCTGCCGCGCGGGTCCACGCGCCGGCGCGTGCTCGCACGCAAGACCGCCGCCCCCGCACGAGGCGCCGGCGCGAGCGTGGCCTGAGGGGCGCCCCGGGAGGCCGGAGAATGAGGCCGTGAGCCCCCCGGGAGTCGCCCTCTACCCGGATGACCTGAAGGTCGTCCGGTGTTCGCTATCGGCCATTCGATTGGCGGCCTTGAGGCGGGCGCGCGTTCGTGCTCGCGCTTCTCGCCGGACCCGTTCATACTGCCTGCGATGGACAGCCGACACGCAGCCGAGCTGCTCGCCCGAGAGCGCGCGCGCATCGAGCACCAGCTCGCCGATCTCGCCCCTCACGACAGCGAAGAGGTAGAGGACCCCTACGAGGCCGCCGACGTGGGCGAGGACCTGTTCGACGAGGAGCTCGGAGAGGGCCGCGCCGAGCGGCTGCGCGATGAGCTGGACGCGATCGAGCGCGCCGAGCGGCGTCTCGCGGAGGGCACGTACGGCATCTCCGTGGAGAGCGGCGAGTCGATCCCCGACGCCCGCCTGGAGGCGATCCCTTGGGCCGAGCGCACCGCCGACGAGCAGGCTCGATACGAGGCGACGGGCGGGTAGGGCGCCGCCCTCCCGAGCCAGAGCGGTGCGCGGCTACCAGATGCGCGCGAGCGCGTACGCATCGAAGATCGTGTCGGCGGACACGATGGTGGCGCGCTCACAAACAGCCTGTGCCGCGAGCAGCCGATCAAAGGGGTCGTGGTGAATAGGCGGGAGCGCTCGCACCGCCCACGCGTGGACATCGGTAACCGGCAGGCGCTCGAAAGCGAACTCGTCGAGGCGCTCGGGCAGGTCGTCGGGCACCCGCAGCTTGCCCAGCGCGCTCTTGATGGCTGCCTCCCAGATGCACACTGCGCTGACCAGCACTGACGTGCGCGCATCCTCGATGGCGGCGCGAGCGCCTTCGACGCGCGCGTCGCCCTCGAGCAGCCACAACACAGCGTGAGTGTCGAGCAGCAGGCTCAGCGGAAGTGCTCGGCGAAGCTAGCGGGAAGCTCGTCGAAATCGCCGGCCAGCTCAATCTGGCCCTGCAGCGACCCGAAGGCCTCCGCGACGGGGCGACGGCGCTCCACCGCAACCAGCCGCGCGGCCGGACGCCCGGAACGTTGGATGATGACCTCCTCGCCGCCCTCGGCGAGGTCGACAAGCCGCGACAGCTGGCTCTTGGCTTCGTGCATTCCGACGCGAACCACAACCACACGATACCAAGTACTTAGCTAGAACGGGCCCGCGTTGGCTCGATCCGCGGAAGCCCTCAGCTCGGCCCGCGGCCTCGACTGGTACCTGCTCGTCGCGGTCAAGTGAACCGCCCGCTGTCGTGAGACTTCGGGCTTTCTAGCCCAGAGCCTCCGTGACAGCCGCAACCGCGCTCGCGCCCGCCACACGCAGCGGCTCGGTATTGCGCATCGCCCGGCAGAAGATGAACGCCCCCTCCAACAGGCACAGCATCGAGATCGCCAGCTCTCGTGCGCGCTGCGCGGGAATCCCGGCCGCCGCGAAGTACCGCGTGGCGCCCTCGATCCAGCTCTCGAACACCTCCGCGCACGCCACGCGCAGCTGCTCGTTGGTGCTGGCGACCTCGAGCGCCACGGTGGCGATCGGGCAGGCATCCGCGTAGTCGGTCTCCACCAGTGTCTCGGCGGCGCCGCTGAAGAACTCGCCGACGGCGCTCGGCACGTCGGGCGCCTGCGCGGCGATGGTCGCGAACAGCTCGCTGTACAGCTGCCCGGAGGAGCGGATCGTCTCCGCCCCCAGCTGCTCCTTGCCACCCGGAAAGAAGTGGTAGAGCGACCCGAACGGAGCGTTGGCGGCGACGAGGATCTGCTTGATGCCTGTGCCGGCGTACCCCTGGCGACGGAACAGCTCGGCGCTGGAGTCCATGATCCGATTCTTGGTGCTGGCTGCCATTTCGACCCCCTCGCTCGCGGTTACCGCCTCAATGATAGGCTCCCGATCCACTAGAGCGATCTATCAAATCTGCGGTGGCGACCAGGAGGTGCGCGATGCCTGAGGTGGAGCTGGCGGCGGGAACGATCGACTACCAGGACACCGGCGGGAGCGGGCCGGTGGTGGTGCTCGTGCACGGGCTGATGATGGACGGCTCGCTGTGGCGCCACGTGATCGAGGACCTGCGCGCGGACTTCCGCTGCGTCGCGCCCACGCTGCCGCTCGGCGGCCACCGCCACCCGATGCGCGCCGACGCCGACCTGTCGATGCGGGGAATCGCGGAGATCCTGGGCGAGCTCGTCGACTGCCTGGAGCTGCGCGAGATCACGCTCGCGATGAACGACTGGGGCGGCCCGCAGCTGCTGATCGGCTCCGCCTACGACGAGCGCATCGCGCGCCTGGCGCTGTGCTCGTGCGAGGCCTTCGACAACGTGCCCCCCAAGGGAGCCGCGCGCATGCTGCCGTACATCGCGCGCGTGCCCGGCGGCATCACGGCCGCGGTGATGCCGTTCCGCTTCGATCGCCTGCGCCGCTTGCCCATGACCTACGGCCCACTGAGCAGGCGGCCGGTCCCGCGCGAGGTGATGGATCGCTGGTTCGGGCCGGTGATCGAGCAGCGCGAGGTCCGGCGCGACCTCAGGAAGTACGTCCTCGGCGCCGCGCAGGGCCGCCGCGACCTGCTCGCCGCCGCCGATGCGCTGCGTTCGTTCGATCGCCCTGCGCTGGTCGCGTGGGCCAGCGAAGACCGCCTGATGCCTCGCGAGCACGGCCGCCGGCTCGCCGAGCTGCTGCCACAGGGACATCTGGTGGAGATCGACGACTCCTACACGCTGATCCCCGAGGACCAACCCGCGCAGCTCGCCGCGCGCATGCGCGAGCTGCTGGCCCGGTGAGTGCCCGCGTCCGCGAGGGTCAGGCCGAGTACATCGCCTCGATCGCGCCCGTGTACTTCTCGGCGATCGGCTTGCGCTTGAGCTTCATCGTCGGCGTCAACTCCTCGCCACCCGCCAGCCAGTCGCCGCGGACGATCTCGAACTTCTTGACCTGTTCCACGCGCGCCAGCTTGGCGTTGGCGGCGTCGACGCCGGACTGGACGGCCGCGCGTACGCGCTCGTCCTCGGCGAGCGACTCGAGCGTGGCCTCCTCGATGCCCTGTTTGGCCGCCCACGCGGGAGCGAAGTCCGCGTCGAGGACGATCAGCGCGGTGTTGTAAGGGCGCCGGTCGCCGATGCAGCAGGCCTGCCCGATCAGCGGCGAGGCGCTCTTGAGCGTCGCCTCGATGTTCGCCGGGGACATGTTCTTGCCGGCCGCGCTGATGATCAGCTCCTTCTTGCGGTCGACGATCGACAGGTAGCCATCCTCGTCGAACGCGCCGATGTCGCCCGTACGCAGCCAGCCGTCATCGGTGAACGCCTCGCTCGTCTTGTCCGGCAGGTTGCGGTAGCCGAGCATCACGACATCGGACTTGACCAGCACCTCGCCGTCGGCGTCGAGCTTCAGCTGCACACCCGGGGCGGGCGGCCCGACGGTCCCGATCTTGATCTTCCCGGGCGGGTTCACGCTGCCCGCGCCGCACGTCTCGCTCATGCCCCACAGCTCGGCCAGGGGCAGGCCGATCGCGTGGAAGAACTCCAGGACCTCGACCGGCGTGGGCGCGGCGCCGACGTTGATCGCCTCGACCTGATCGAGCCCCAGCATCGCGCGCAGCCCCGAGAAGATCTCGGCGTCCGCCCTGGCCACCTGCGCGGCCAGCGCCTCGGGCACGGGTTCCCCGGCCTGCTCCATGCGCACCTTGCGCACGCCCGCATCGAGCGCGGCCTGCAGCTCGGCGCGACGCTCCTCGGGCTGGCTGGCGACCATCGTCTCCAGGCCCGCCTTCAGCTTCTCCCAGATGCGCGGCACGGCGAAGAACCAGCTCGGGCGGACTTCCGGCAGGTAAGAGAGCACTTCGCGCGGGTCCTCGCAACAGGTGATCTGCAGGCCGAAGACGATCGGCAGGTAGTGGTGCGCGTTGCGCTCGGCGACGTGCGCGGCGGGCAGCCACGACACCACGCGGCCGTCGCGCGGGAACTGGATCAGCTCTTCCAGACCTTCGACGGCGGCGAGCAGGTTGCGGTGGATGAGCTGGACGCCCTTCGGCGGGCCGGTCGTCCCCGAGGTGTAGATCAGGGTGAGCACGTCCGTCGGTTGGATCTTGGCCACCGAGGCGTCGACGTCGAAGCCGGGGTTCGAGCCCTCGACCTCGGACAAGGCGAGCGTCCCCAGCGAGGCCTCGCCGTCGACGAGGATCACGTACTCGAGACCGGGCAGCGACCTGCGCGCCTCGCGCACCTGCGGGAGGAACTGCTGCTCGCAGATCAGCACCTTCGCGTCGGCGTCGCCCATCAGGTACTCGATCTGCTCGGGTGTGTAGGTGTTGTAGATAGAGAACGGCGCGGCGCCGAGCATCATCGCCGCGAGGTCGCACAGGTGAAACTCGGGGCGATTGGACAGCATCAGCGCGACGGTGTCGCCGCGCTGCACGCCGAGCTTCGCGAGCCCTCCGGCGAGCGCGTCGACGCGCTCGCGCAGCTCGCCCCAGGTGATGGTGAACGCGTCCTGCCTGGTGCGGATCGCAACCTCGTCGGCGCGCTCGGCGGCGGTGATGCGAAACGCCTGTGCGATCGTCGCCGCACCAAGTGCCGCCCGCTCTTGTGCCATCGACTCGGTGAGTTCGGCCCCCATCGCACGCTCCCTCCTCTCGCGGTTCACCCCATCCCCATGGGGCTTGACTCTTCAGACCCGAAAGTCCATGTCGATCATACCCGTCGGCTGGCTAGTCTCAAGCAGATGCGGACGGGCGAGCTGGGCTACTGGTGGCGCTCACTCGGCGGCCCGCCGCCACCGCGCCCGCCGCTGCCCGGACCGACGCAGGCCGACGTGGCGATCGTGGGAGCCGGCTACACGGGCCTGTGGACCGCCTACTACCTCAAGCGCGCGCGGCCGTCACTGGAGATCGTCGTGCTCGAGTCCGAGCTGGCCGGTTTCGGCGCCTCTGCTCGCAATGGAGGCTGGGTCTCGGGGTTCTTCTCCGGCCCCGCGCGGGCTTATGAAAAGCGCACCGCACGCCCACTGTACGCGGCGCTGCAGCGCGCGATGTTCGACACCGTCGACGAGATCGGGGCGGTCCTGCTCGAGCACGAGATCGAGGCCGACTTCGTCAAGGATGGGCATCTGGCGCTGGCGCTCGGCGGCGCGCAGGCGCTGCGCCTGCGAGATGAGATCGCACACAGCCGTATGCACGGTCTCGACGAGCACGACCTGCGCGAGATAGCTCCTGACGAGCTCGCGCGGCGGGTGCGCGTCGCCGGAGCCCTCAGCGCGGCGTTCTCGCCGCATGTGGCGCGCGTGCACCCCGCCAAGCTGCTCAGCGGCCTGGCGGCGGCGGTCGAGCGCCTCGGCGTGCACATCTACGAGCGCACTCCCGTGCATGAAATCCGCCCGCACGAAGCGCTGACCCCCGCAGGTCGCGTGCGCGCACGCTGGGTCGTACGCGCGACCGAGGGCTACACGGCCGGGCTTCCGGGCCTCGGGCGCCTGCTGGTGCCGATGAACAGCTCGATGATCGTCACCGAGCCGCTCGCGGCAGAGGTGTGGGAGGAGATCGGCTGGGGCGGGCGCGAGGTCCTCAGCGACAGCGCGCACGTGTATGTGTACCTGCAGCGCACCGAGGACGGGCGCATCGCCATCGGCGGTCGCGGCGTGCCGTATCGCTTCGGCTCGCGAACCGACGGCACCGGCGAGACCGCGGCGAGGACGATCGCGAGCTTGCGCGCAAAGCTCCGCACGATGTTCCCGCCGGCGGCCGACGTGGAGCTCGACCACGCGTGGTCGGGGGTGCTCGGCGTACCGCGCGACTGGTGCGTGTCGGTCGACGCCGACCACGACTCTGGGCTGGCGTGGGCGGGCGGATACGTGGGCGAGGGCGTCGCCGCCGCCAACCTCGCCGCCCGCACGCTGCGCGACCTCATCATCGGCGAGCCCACCAGCCTCACCGCGCTGCCGTGGGTGGGGCACCGCTCGCGGCGATGGGAGCCGGAGCCGCTGCGCTGGGGCGCCATCCGCGGCATCTACTCGCTCTACCGCCACGCCGACCGCGTCGAGGCGCGAACGCAGCGGCCCTCGCGTCTGGGGCGGCTCGCGGACGCTCTATCCGCTCGCCGCTGACGCGCGCTCACTGCGGCTCGGGCGCCTCGGAGATGACCAGGCGCAGCGCGCCGTCGAAGCTGTCCAGAGCACGCAGATGGCCGTGCTCGGCATCCCACGCTCCCGAGTCCAACGCCGCCGCCAGCCGCGCGACGATGCGCTGCTCGGCATCCCGCTGCAAGAGCGCCCAGACCGATTGGGCGCTGCGCACGGCGGGATCGAGCAGCGCCTCCGGGCGCCGCCAGAACGCCTCGAAGAAGCCGTCGACGCAGTCGCCGGGAGTGGGTATCCGCTCAACCCGGGTGCGCCCGCCGAGGGCAGCCTCGACGTCGGCGATCGCCGGGAACCGCGCTCGCTCCAGCAGGACGCCCTCGTGCAGAAACTGGTGCTGCCAGGCGGGCAGCCCATCGAGCTCGAAGGTGAAGATCACGACAGGCCCGCGAGACACCCTGCGCAGCTCGGCCAGGCCGGCCTCGGGAGACTCCCAGTGATGGATCGTCACGCACGCCATCGCGGCGTCGACCGAGCGATCGTCGAGTGGCAGCGCCTCGGCGCGGCCGGCGATCGCCGGCGCGGCTCCGGCGGGGCGCTGAGCCCGCATGGTGGCGCTCGGCTCGACCGCCAGCACCCAGCGATCGGCGGGCTCATACGACCCCGCCCCGGCGCCGACGTTGAGCACCGTGCGCGCGTCGCCGAGCGCGGCGTGGATGCGGGCGGCGATGCGCGGGTCGGGACGGCGATGACTCGCGTACGTGCGCCCATGGCGCTCATAATCGACCCGGGCGCTCACCCGCTCGAACCCTAACACCCGAGGAGACCCAAATGCCCTACGAGACGCTGCTGTATGACGTGTCAGACGCGATCGCGACGATCACGCTGAACCGGCCCGAGCGGCTGAACACGATCGTGCCGCCGATGCCCGAGGAGCTGGAGGCGACGGTGCAGCAGGCCACGACCGATCCGCTGGTCAAGGTGATCGTTCTGCGCGGCGCCGGGCGCTCGTTCTGCGCGGGCTTCGACTTCGGCGGCGGCTTTCACCACTGGGACGAGGCGCTGACCACCGACGGCGCGTGGGATCCGGGCAAGGACTTCACGATGGCCACCTCGCAGAGCCTGGGCGCGGTGCCCAGGTTCATGAGCCTATGGCGCACGCCCAAGCCGGTGATCGCCCAGATCCACGGCTGGTGCGTCGGCGGTGGCAGCGACATGGCGCTGTGCGCCGACCTGGTCATCGCCAGCGAGGACGCGCGCATCGGCACCTCCTACTCGCGCATGTGGGGCTGCTACCTCACCGGCATGTGGCTCTACCGCCTCGGCCTGACCCGGGCCAAGGAGTACGCACTGAGCGGCAAGCCGCTATCTGGGACCGAGGCCGTCGACGCCGGGCTGATCAACGCGGCGGTGCCTTTCTCCCGTCTGGAGCGGGAGGTACACGAGCGCGCCGAGCAGCTGACGAGGATTCCCAGCTCGCAGCTGTCGGCGATGAAGCTGATCGTCAACCAGGCCTACGAGAACATGGGGCTGGCTTCCACGCAGCTGCTCGGCCCGGTCCTCGACGGGCTGATGCGCAACACGCCTGACGCCCACCGCTTCATCGACCTGGCTGAGCGCGAGGGCGTGGGCGCCGCGGTCGCCCAGCGCGACGGCGGCTTCGGCGACTACAGCCAGGCCGCGGCCGAGGACAAGCCCGATCCGGAGAACGTCATCGTCCCGTAGCGAGTCCCGGTTTGACCGCGCCGTAGCGACTGAAGTGACGCTCGGGGATCGCGTCGGGGTCCTTGTACCAGTACCACGTGCAGGGATCTTTGGCGTAATCGTCGGGCGGGTCGGAGGGATACAGCGGGTAGCCCGAGCCCAATTGTGACCGAGGGACGCAGGTCCTCCCCGGCCTCGTCGCCCCCGAGCAGGTGCTCGCGATGCCCGCCGCGGTACGGGAGCGAGCGCTTGGCGCGCTGCCGACGGGGGGAGCGGTCGAGACCGGGGAGATCGCAGCGATGGTCGCGTCCCTGGCAGGCGAGGACGCTGCCCAGATCAGCGGGCAGTCGATCGCGATCGACGGCGCCGCCTCGCTGAATCAACTGTCGCTCGGCGCCTCGCGTCGCTAGGGTGAGGAGCTGCTCGACTCCCGCTCATAGTAGCCCCAGTATCAGTCCCGTCACCGGCGTCGTGACCGACGAGGACCCAGCCACATTGGTGGCCTTCACCACCACATCGAGCGTCCCGCCGACATCGGCCAGGCTCAGCTTCAAGCTCGAGCCGGTCGCTTGCGCGATGTTCCCGCAGAGCTTCCCGAGCAGGTTGCACAACTGCCACTGATAGCTGTAGGTGATCGGGGTCGTGCCCGACCAGCTCCCCGCGCCCACACTCAAGAGCTGCCCTTCCTGGAGCACCCCGGTGATCGACGGCAGCACCGTGTTCGACGGCAGGATGCCAGCGATCAGACCCGTCACCGGCGTCGTCACCGACGTGGACCCCGCCACGTTCGTCGCCTTCACGACCGCATCCAGCGTGTCCCCGATATCGCTCGGCGAGAGCTTCAAGCTCGACCCAGTCGCTTCAGAGATGTCCGCACACGCTTCCCCGAGCGCGTTGCACAGCTGCCACTGATAGCTGTATGCGATCGGGGCGGTCCCTGACCAACTTCCCGAACCCACGCTCAACAACCCACCTTCCTGCAGCAGCCCCGAGATCGACGGCGAACCTGTGTTGCTCGGCAGAAGACCGGCGATCAACCCGCTGACGGGCGTCGTCACCGACGTCGAGCCTGCGACGTTCGTCGCGGTGACCACGACATCCAAGGCGCCGCCAACATCTGACGGCGAGAGCTTCAGGCTCGACGCCGTCGCTTCGGAGATGTCGGCACACGCTTCCCCGAGCAAGTCGCACAGCTGCCATTGGTAGCTGTAGCTGATCGGCAGCGTCCCCGACCAGCCACCGGTCCCGACGCTCAAGAGCTGCCCGTCCTGCAGCAGCCCGGAGATTGCCGGCGGAACTGTGTTGGCGGGCAGAAGCGCAAGCACGGGATCGGTTTCGGCGGAGGTCGCCGAGGCGGTTCCCTGTTCGTTGGTCGCGGTGACCACGACGTCGAGCGTGCTGGCGAGATCGAGCGCGCCGAGGGTGTAGGTGGAGCCCGTCGCCCCGGCTATGTCTTCGCAGCCGCCGCCAAGGATGCTGCAACGCTGCCAGCGGTAGGAGAACGCGAAGGGCGAGGTCCCCGCCCATGCGCCGGTGCCGGCGGTGAGAGTCTCACCTTCCTGGAGGCTTCCGGAGATGGTCGGCGCCGCGGTGCTCACGGGGGGACCGGGCTTGATCCTCTTGGTGGCCCCCGATGTCGTGCTGGCGCTGCCGCCGGCGTTGCTGGCGCTCAGCAGCACTCTGAGCCTCTCTCCGATCTGCGAGCTTGTGACCCTGTAACTCGACGCGGTGGCCCCAGGGATGATCGAGCAACCGGAGGAGCCACACGCCTCCCACTGGTAGCTGAACGACAGCGGGGGTGTACCCCTCCACGTGCCGTCGCCGACGCTCAGCGACTGCCCGTCCTCGAAGGAGCCGACGATCTTCGGCGCGGAGCGCCTCCTCGGCCCGAGCGGCGCGACGGTGCCGGTCGGCGCGGACGTCACACTCGAGCTGCCGGTGCCGTCGTTGGCGGTGACGATGACACGCAGGGTGTGATCGACGTCTTCGTGCGTGACCGCGCGGGAGGCCTTGGTCGCGGCGACGATGTCTTCGCAAGCTTCCCCCGAGGCGTCGCAACGCGTCCACTGGTATGTGTAGGAGATCCGGGCCTGTCCGGTCCAGGCGCCTCTGGACGCCTTCAGGAGCTGACCGTCCTTCGCGATTCCGGCGATGCTCGGCGGCGAGCCGTTCACCGGCGAGCCGGCCGCGTCAGCGACCCCGATCACAGGCACTCCAGCGGCCGTCCCGACCAACGCCAGCGCCGAAATCCGTACGAACCAGCGCAAAGCGACCCGCAACCGTGCGACACGGAGCCTCTCGCGCATCCCTCTAGTCCCCATCCCCAGTCCCCGTTTCCCCCGCGATTAGCCGAACACACAGGCGTCTACCCGATTCAAGCCTATGTCAAACATCGGCTCGCCGGTCCCCGGCCGCTGCGCCGAACGCGCCGGCGACGGTCCTTGCGACCGCATCAAATCGTCCCGCTGTGGGTTGGAGGGTCGGGGGAAGCTCCACAAGCAACCGATCCGCCCTGACAAGGAGAAGGCACAGATGCGCTCAACTAGATTGATCGCCGCGCTCGCCGCCGCATCGGCCGTGCTGATGCTGGCCGCGACCGGCGCCTCGGCTCGCCCACTGGGCCACAGGCATTCAGCAGCGGGCAGCAAATGCCGCATTGACCTGATCGCGGAACCGCACAGGATCACAAGCGGCGAATCGGTGCAGGTATTCGGCCGGCTCATCTGCGCGGGAAGCGCAACCGAAGGTCAGACAGTCACCATCTACGGGCAGTCGGTCGAATCGCCGGGCTACAAGGTGCTCGCCACCCCGACCACCGCGGCAGGCGGCTACTACTCGTTCGTGCAGTCGGACGTCACGAGCGACAGCTTCTTCTACGCGAGCGCCCTCGGCGCCACCAGCGCCACCAGGAAGGTCCTGGTCGCGCCGGTGGTGATGCTCAAGGGACCGTCGGAATCGCTGACGCTGTACACGGGCTTTCGCGGCCGCGTCACGTTCGAAGGGTCCGTGCCGGCCACCGACGCCGGCGCGACGCTGGCGCTCCAGCGCGAGAACGCGACGAGCAGCGAAGAATGGCACGTCATCCAACGGGGCACCGTGGGTGCTGGCGGCGTGTACTCGATCACGCACGTCTTCGTCGCGCCGGGTGACGCGAACCTGCGGGTCGTGGTGCGCCCGCACAGCAGGTTCAGCGTGCGCGGCATCTCCAACACCCTCTCCTACGGGATCTCCCAGAAGGAGAACCCCAGCCTGACCATCAACACGAGCGCGTACTCGATCCCCTATGGATCGCCGGTCACGCTGAGCGGGGTTCTGGCCGCGGGAGCGGGCAAGACCGTGACGCTCCAGGCGCGCACGCACGGCGGCTCGCTCGCGCCCGTCGCCACGACCACCGCGGGGTCGGGCGGCGAATACAAGTTCGTCGTGACGCCCCTGCAGAACACCGCGTACAAGGCGACCGGTGGCGGGCTGAGCTCGACGATCCTGTTCGAGGGCGTCAAATACGTGCTCAGCGCCGGGGCCTCGGCGAGCACCGTCCAGTCAGGCCAGCCCTTGACGTTCGCGGGCACAGTCACGCCTGGTACCGAGGGGGTCATCTACCTCGAGCGCGAAAACGCGTTCGGCGGCGGCTTTCACGTCGTCGACGTCGGCACGGTGCTTCCCGGTGGGAGGTACTCGATAACGGACAACATCTTCGGGGCCGGCAAGGCGGTGTTCCGGGTGAAAGCTCCGGGCAACCCCGACAACCAGCAGACGGCCAGCACGACGTTCCCGGTCGAAATCACGCCCGCGCCGCCGAGCTCCCTGAAGCCGGCGACGCAGCCCAAGGTGCCCAGCGAAGGCACGGTCTAGCTCGGGGGACGCCCCCATGGTGCCCTGTGGCCGTCCCCATCGGGGGCGACCACAGTGGCGCCGCGGTCGGCCGGGCGCTCGACGGCGGGTACGCACGCCCGGGAATGCGCGCGTGCCCGCGTCGAGACTGAGCTTCAGGCGGCCACGGCGCGCGACTGCAGGTGCGCGCCGACCTTGCGCTTGACCCGCTGCAGCGCGTTGTCGACCGTCTTGGTGTCGCACGACAGCCTGCTGCCGACCTGCTCGTAGGAGTAGCCGTCGAGGTAGAGCGACAGCACGCGGCTCTCCAGCTCCGACAGTGCGGTCGACAGGCATCCCACCAGCGAGCGCAGCTCCTCAGAGGAGATCACCTGGTTGACAGGGTCCTGGACGCTCGGCCCCGGGAGCATCTGGTCGAGCGTCGGCACGTCGTCGCCGCTGCCGGCGGGCGTCGATGAGAACGACACGTACTGGTTCAGCGGCGTGTGCTTGTTGCGAGTGGCGGTCTTGACGGCGGTGATGATCTGCCGCGTGATGCACAGCTCGGCGAAGTTGCGGAAGCTCGACTCGCGGTCCGTGCGGAAGTCGCGGATGGCCTTGTACAGGCCCACGAGCCCCTCTTGGATGAGGTCGTCGGAGTCGCCTCCAGCGAGGAAGTACGAGGAGGCCTTCAGGCGCACGAAGCCGTGATAGCGCCTGACGAGGCGGTCGTAGGCATTGCGATCGCCCTGCTTTGCAAGGGCGATCAGAAAGACATCCTCGACCTTAGGTTCAGAGTTAGAGTTATGGAAGATTCGTGCCACGAGCAGATCCTTTCTTCGGCGACCACCTCCCTGGCGGCCCCAAACTTGCTCAGTGGCGCACTCCTCCCCTGGCGCCAACGCTATAAAATTACGCCTACCAAGGCTTTTCTCAACCTTAGGTTCAGCGTTATGTTGGCGCAGCCTTACACAGTTATGGAACCTTGTCAAGCCCTCGCGCGACGACCGTGCAAGATCTCGTACAGAATCGCCGCCGCGGCGGCGCTGACGCCGAGCGACTCGATCCGCCCCAGCAGCGGCAGCGCGATCAGCTGATCGCATGCCTGAGCCACTCGCGGCCGCAGACCGCTGCCCTCGCTGCCCAGCACCAGGACCACCCCGGAGCCACGATAGTCGGGCGTGTCGTAGGCGACCGGCGCACGCTCACCCGAGCGCTCAGAGCTCGGCTCGGCGGCGGCGCTGGCCCCATAGCACCAGCATCCGGCCTTGCGCGCGTCGAGCAGGAAGTCGGCGAGGTTGCGCACCTGCGCCACGGGCAGATGCTCGACGGCGCCGGCTGAGGCCTTGCACACGGCAGGCGTCACCTCCGCCGCGCGTCGCTCGGGGATGACCACGCCGGCCGCGCCGGCACACTCGGCCGTGCGACAGATCGAGCCGAGGTTCTGCGGGTCCTGGATCTGGTCCAGCGCCACCAGCACGGGGCTCTCGCCCGACAGCAGCAGATCGGCGCTCGCGTAGCGATAGGGCCCCGCGTCCGCGCACACGCCCTGGTGCGCATCCGAGCCGCAACGGCGCTCGATCTCCTCCGCGGCCACCTTGCGCACCGGCGCGTCCGCGAGCCACGGCTCGCGCGCGGCCCCCGCCGTCGCCCACACCTCCCCCACGCTGCCCGCCCGCCGCCCGCGCAATGCCTCCCTCACGGGGTTGCGGCCGTAGATGATCACGACGGAAGCAGGTCAAAGCCGCCAGGCCTGTCGCGGACCTCCCAGCCCAGCGCCGCGATCTCATCGCGCAGCCTGTCCGCGGCGGCGAAGTCACGATCGGCGCGGGCCTGCTCGCGCTGCTCGGCCAGCTCGCGAACCTCCGCGGGCGCCTGCGCGCCGGCGGCGAGCACGGACTCCAGCCCGAGCACGCCCAGCATCTCGCGCAGGTGAGCATCGCCCGGCGAGTCCCACGACGGGCCGGTCGCCGCGCTGATCCACTCGTTGAGCACCGAGACCGCCTCCGGCGTGTTGAAGTCGCGCGCGAGCGCGTCGAAGAACCTGTCTCGCAGCGGCTGCAGATCTGCCGGCGAATCGCCCGGCGAGAGTCGCCGCCCGGCCTCGCGGATGCGCTTGACGTTCGCCTGCGCCTGATCGAGCGCCGCTTGCGAGAACGCCAGCGGCTGACGGTAGTGCCCGGAGACGAGATACATGACCACCGTCTCGGCGCCGTAGTCGTCGAGCACCTCGTGCAAGAGCGCGATGTTGCCCACCGACTTGGCCATCTTCTCGCCGGTGAACTGGATCATGCCGTTGTGCATCCACAGCTTCGCCAGCTCCTCGCCGCGGGCGGCGCGCGTCTGCGCGGCCTCGTTCTCGTGATGAGGGAACACCAGGTCAGAGCCGCCGCCGTGGATGTCGAAGCCGACGCCCAGGAACTGCTCGGCCATCGCCGAGCACTCGATGTGCCACCCCGGACGGCCCACGCCCCAGGGCGCCTCCCAGCAGGTGTCCTCGCCCGGCTTGTGCGCCTTCCACAAGGCGAAGTCGAGCGGGTCCTCCTTGCGCACGGCCAATGGGTCGGACGCGGACGAGCCTTCGCCCTGATCCATGTTCTCGAGCCGGCGGTGCGAGAGCGTGCCGTAGTCGGGGTCCGAGCGCACGCGAAAGTACACGTCCCCGTCTGCCACGTAGGCGTGCCCGCCGGCGATCAACGTCTGGATGTAGTCGACGATCGGGCCGATCGTCTCTGACGCCAGCGGCTCGTGGCCGGGGCGACCCAGCCCAAGGGCGTCGGTGTCGGCGCGATAGCGCTCGGTCATCTCCGCCGCCAGATCGGCGCTCGCGCGCGGGTGGGCGGGATTCGATTGACGCGCGGCGTCGTAGATCTTGTCGTTGACGTCGGTGACGTTCACCACCAGATCGACCTCATAGCCCTCGTGCTCGAGGAAGCGCTTGAGCAGGCTGAACACGACGAACGGACGCGCGTTGCCGATGTGAATGCGGCTGTACACGGTCGGCCCGCACGCGTAGATCCCCACGCGCCCAGGGTCACGCGGACGTAGGGGGACGATCTCGCCGCTGAGCGTGTCGTGCAGACGTATCTCGCGCATCGCCGCGCAACCCTAGCGATCAGCGCTCGACCTGGGTCACGCACCTATAGCCTGTCGGTATCGCATGACGATCCGGGAGCTTCGGCGCGAGGACTACGACGGCTGGATGGAGCTCTGGTCCGGGTATCTGCGCTTCTACCGTGCGGAGATCGGCGAGCAGGTGACACGTACGACGTTCGCGCGCCTGTGCGACTCCACGGACGGCATGTTCGGCCTCGTCGCCGTCGCCGACGACGGCCAGCTGGTGGGGTTCGCGCACTCGATCGTCCATCCCTCGACGTGGGCGCTCGAGGGCTACTGCTACCTGGAGGACCTGTTCGTCGCACCGACAGCTCGGGGCGGCGAGGTGGCGAGCCGGCTGATCGACGCCACGGCGGCGGTCGCGCGCGAGCGCGGCCTCGAGCGGATGTACTGGCACACGCAGCAGTTCAACGGCGCCGCTCGCTCGCTGTACGACACCGTCGGGCGACTGACGTCGATGATCGTCTACGAGCGCGACGTCTGACGAGCGCTCGTCGCGCTTGCGCATTTGTGCATCCGCGCCGCGGCGCCCGCTCAGCCGGCGTGCCGCAGGCTGGCACTGGCCAGCGCGGCCACGCCCTCGCCGCGCCCGACGAAGCCCATGCGCTCGCCGGTGCTCGCCTTGACGTTCACGCGCGCGGGATCCAGCGCGAGCACGCTCGACAGACGCTCGCGGATGGCCTGCCTGTGCGGGGCGAGCCTCGGCGCCTCCATCACCACCGTGCAGTCCACGTTCACGATCTCCAGACCCTCGGCGAGCACACTCTGCACGACGCTCGCGAGCAGCTGCATCGAGTCGGCTTCGCGCCAGCGCTCGTCGGTGTCGGGGAAACGCTCGCCGATGTCGCCCAACCCGGCCGCGCCGAGCAGCGCGTCGATGACCGCGTGCGCGAGCACGTCGGCGTCGGAGTGGCCGTCGAGGCCGCGCTCGCCCGGCACGTGCACACCACCGATCACGAGCTTGCGATCGTCGGTGAGCCGGTGGGAGTCGAACCCGATCCCGACGAGCGTCATCGCTGCGGGGACTCGATCGAGGAGCTGGTGGCGCCGACCGCCTCCAGGCGCCGAACACGCCGATCGAACACGCACAGCTCGCTCACGCCCACCGCGTCGAGCAGCTCGAGCGCGCGCTCGTAGTCCGCGCCAACGTCCTCGGGGCGGTGAGCGTCGCTGGAGAGCGCCACCGGCACGCCGGCCTCCACGCACATCTCCAGGAACGCGCGCGCCGGATACATCTCGCCGACGGGCTTCCTGAGCCCAGCGGTTGAGACCTCGACGGCGATGCCCGCCTCGGCGATGCCTTCGACCGCGGGCTCGTAGAAGCGGCGCAGGTCCCCCGCGGGGGTGCGCGCGGCGTGGGCGCGGCTCCAGTACTTCACGAGGTCGGGGTGCGCGGCGATGTCGAACAGCCCGCTGCGCGCGGCCTCGCCGATCGTCTGGAAGTAGCGCATCCACACGTCCTCGGCGCCGCGCGCTCTGCTCGACTCCCACACGCTGTGGTCGTCCATGTCGACGGCGCCGTCGCGCAGGAAGTGCACCGAGCCGACGACGTAGTCGAAGTCGCGCGCCTCCAGGAGATTGGCCATGCGGTCCTCGCCGCCGGGGACGAAGTCGGCCTCGATGCCCAGCCGCAGATCGGTGTGCTCGCGCACGAACGCGCAGTACGCGTCGAGATCGTCATGCGCGTAGGTCTCCCAGAAGGGGTGGCGCCAGACCTCGAGCGCCTGGGCGAAGCGGTAGACGTGTTCTGAGACCCCCAGCTCGGCGATCCCCCGCTCCTCGGCGGCGGCGCGGTAGCGCTCGACGTTCGCCTGCGTGTGGTACTCGGCGACGTCCGCGTCCTGGCCGTCGGGCCGCAGATGAAGGTGGTAGTCGGTGAGCATGTGACGGCTGCGATTCAAGCAGGATTCACGAGGACTTCCCGGAGCCGGCGACCGCAGCCGACCGCCCAGCCAGCAGCAGCTCGGCGACACGCAGGTCCAGCGGCGTGGTCACCTTGAGGTTCTCGTCGCTCGCGCGCACGACGATCACCTTGCCGCCACCGCGCTCGATCAGCCACGCGTCGTCGGTCGCCTTGGCGAGCTCCCGCGCGGGGATGTCCAGGGCGTGCTGGAGCGCCTGGTGGCGGAACACCTGCGGCGTCTGCACCGCCCACAGCTCGCCGCGGTCGAGCGTCTCGCGCACCGCGTCGTGGCTGTCCACCCGCTTGACGGTGTCGGTGACGGGCATGGCGGCGATCGCCGCGTCGGCATCCCGGTCGCGTGCGAGCGCGGCGATCACCGATTGCGCGAGCGCGGCTGTCACGAGCGGACGCGCGGCGTCGTGCACGAGCACGAAGTCGAGCTCGTCACGCTCCTGCTCCGCCTCGCGAGTCTGTCCCTCCCCCGCGGCGGCGAGCGCAAGGCGGACGGAGTCCGAGCGCGAGGCGCCGCCGGCCACGACGGTGACGTGTTCGAGCGCGGCGAATGCGGTCGCCTGCTCCATGCCCTGAGGCATGGCGATGACGACCCGCTCGACGCCCTCCGTCGCCAGCAGTGCGTCGAGGCTCCACGCCACGAGCGGCCGACCTGCGAGCTCCACCAGCGCCTTCGGCCGGCCGGCCCCGAGGCGCTCGCCGCTGCCGGCGGCCACGATCAGAGCGACGGTCATCGCGTGGGGCGCTCGCGCACGCGGCCGGCAATCAATGCTGCCGCGTGCGCGAAAGCCTCGCTACTTCGCTCCGGCGGCCGCCATCTGGGTGTTGGCCGAGTCTTCGAGCAGCTCGTCGAGGTAGCTCTCGGCCTCCTCCTCGTCCTTGTCGAGCGCGTACATCAGCTCCGAGGCGAGGATCTTCTTGGTGCGCGTGAACATCTGCTTCTCGCCCGTGGACAGGCCCTTCTCGCTCTCACGCAGCGAGAGGTTGCGCACGACCTCGGCCAGCTCGTAGATGTCGCCCGTCTTGATCTTGTCGCGGTTGTGCTTGAACCGGCGGTTCCAGTTCTTGGGCATCTCCGAGACGTCGTCGCGCAGCACGTCCAGCACCTTCTTGACCGTTTCCTCGTCGATCACTCTGCGCAGGCCGGCGAGGGCCGCGTTCTCGGTGGGAACGCGTACGGTCATGTCGTTGTGGAGGATCTTGATGGTCAGGTACTCGCGCCGTTCGCCGAGGATCTCCATGTCCTCCTTCTTGAGCACCTTCCCCGCGCCGTGGTGGGGATAGACGACGTGATCACCGAGCTCGAACTCGATGTACTCGACCTCGCGGGTGACCTCGAGCTCGTCCGTGAGTGTTGCTTCTTCGGTTACTTGTGCGGGAATGATGTCCTCCTTCGTTGCGAGCGACCAGTGGGTCGACCCTTGATTCAAGTCTGCAGATAGCGATCGACGAGGTTCAGCTCCTGCAGTCTGCGCAGGCCCTCGCGAATGTCCTTCGCCCTGATCTCCCCCACACCCTCGACCGCCTCGAGCTCGGTGTCGCCGGCTGCCAGCAGCTCGTCCAGTCCACCAAATTCGGTCACGATCTGCGACACGACCAGCTTTGGCAGCCTGGGAATGCGCCCGAGCACTCGGTAGCCGCGCGGCGAGACGGGATAGTCGAGCGTGTTCAGCTTGCGGTCGTAGCCGAGCAGCTCGGCCAGCCGGCCGAAGTCGAGCAGGTCCTGGTGCACGAGGCGCCCGATCTCCTCGAGCGCCGCCGCGAACGCCTCGTCGGAGTAGGTTGACAAGTAGTCCCTGACGAGTGCTGACTTCTCGGCCGCGGCGCCGACCATCGTCTCCTCGAGCTGCATCTCGATCAGCCGGCCCTCGCTTCCCAGCTCGACGATGTAGCGCTCGATCTCGACCGCCATGCGCGTCACCAGCTCGGAGCGCTGCAGCACGGTGAGCACGTCGTGCAGCGTCGTGCCGCCCTCGAACTCCAGCGCGGTCAGGCGTGTGGACACCTGATCAAGACGGGTGCGGAACTTGTCCAGCGTGGCCAGCGCCTGGTTGGCCTTGGCCAGCACCACGGGGATGTCCTCGAGGATGTACTTGACGCCGTCGACGTACACGGACACCACCTCGCGGCGCTGAGAGATGGCGATCACGAGCGCGTCCGTCTGCTTGGACACGCGCTCCGCCGTGCGATGCCTGGTGCCGGTCTCGTGCGAGAGGATCGTCGGGTCGGGCATCAGCTGGACGTTCGCCATCGTGATCTTCGTGGCGTTCGCGTTGAGGATGATCGCGCCATCCATCTTCGCCAGCTGGTAGAGGAACGCGGGGGTGTAGTCCATCTCCAGCTTGATGCCGCCGGAGTTCAGGAAGCTGAGGTCTTCGGGCTCGCCGATCACGATCAATCCACCCGTGCGTGCATGCAGGATGCTGTCGATCCCCTCCCGCAAGGCGGTGCCGGGCGCGATCATCTCCAGTGCCCTCATCAAGCCCGGATCCGGTCGTACCTCGTTGTCTAGGTCTTCGCCGGATCGTGGAGCCACGGTCCCCAATTCTAGGGCAATTAGCAATCCTTTAGCAGCACGTACACTGGGCACACACCTAGACGCTGACCAGCGTCGGCCCGTTCGGCTGCGGGACCGCGCGCGGCCCGTCCTCCTGCGGCCCCGTCGGCAGCGCCGCCGCTAGCGCCGCGCGCAGCGTGGTCACCTCGGTCGCCGAGCGCCCGCTGCCGACCGGCGCGATCACGTCCCGCAGACCGTGCTTGGCGGCCTCCTCCAGGCGCCGCTCGGGGTGCCCCACCCAGCGCAGCTCGCCGGTCAGGCCGAGCTCGCCGAAGCATGCTCTGGGGGCGGGTAGGTGGGCTCCGCGGATCGGCACCCCGCGGCTGGCGCTGGCCACCGCCAGCGCGACCGCCAGATCGGAGCCCGGCTCGTCCACCCGCACCCCCCCGACGACGTTCACGAACACGTCCGCGCCGCCGGTGCGCACGTGGCCGTGGCGGCCGAGGATCGCCAGCACCAGAGCCAGCCGGTTGCGGTCGAGCCCCGAGACCACCCTGCGCGGCTGCTCGAGCTCCGACGGCGCCACCAGCGCCTGGACCTCGACGAGCAGCGGCCGCGAGCCCTCCATCGCCGCCAGCACCACGCTGCCGGGCGCCCGTGTGGCCTCCGAGACGAACCGCGCGGACGCGTCCAGCACCTCCACGAGCCCGCCCTGGCGCATCTCGAACAGGCCGGCCTCGTTGGTCGACCCGAAGCGGTTCTTGAGCGCCCGCAGCTCGCGGTAGGGCCGCTCGCGCTCGCCCTCGAACTGCAGCACGCAGTCGACCAGGTGCTCGAGCACGCGGGGACCCGCCAGCGCGCCGTCCTTGGTGACGTGCCCCACCAGGATCACCGCCACGCTGCGAGCCTTCGCCAGCTCCATGATCCGCGCGGCCACCTCGCGCACCTGCCCGACCGAGCCCGGCGCGCCGGAGAGCTCCGCCGCGCGCAGCGTCTGCACCGAGTCGATCACGCACACCTGCGGCGCGTGATCGGCCAGCGTGTCCAGCACCGCGTCCAGGTCGGTCTCGGCGAGGATCGGGACGTGCAGGGCGCCGGGCGCGAGCCGCTCCGCGCGCAGCCTCACCTGCTCAGCGGACTCCTCGCCGCTGACGTACAGCGTCTTGTGGCCGGCCTGCTGGATGTGGCCGAGCACCATGTTGGTGAGCGTCGACTTGCCGATCCCGGGGGATCCGCCGAGCAGCACCAGCGAGCCCGGCACCAGCCCGCCGCCGAGCACGCGATCGAGCTCGCCGATGCCCGTCGACATGCGCTTGACCGGCGCCGCGCCGACCTGGCTGAGCGGGAGCGGGATCACCGTGGCTCCCGGCGCCCGGGCGGCTCCGGAGGAGCCGCCGCGATCTCGCCGCCCGCCCGCGCCACCCCGTGCTCCTGGTCGCATCGCCGTGAGCGGCTCCTCGACGAGCGTGTTCCACGCCTCGCAGCCGGGGCATTGACCGTGCCACTGTGCGGACTGGAAGCCGCACTGCGAGCACACATGAACGGTGGAGCGGGGCATCTCTGTCACGCGCAAGCCTACGCGTCGCTGGGGACAGTCCCGTTCAGCGAGGTGTATAGCGATGGTATCTTTATATCAATACCATCGCTATACACCACACGAAAAAGTAGTATCGGCAACGGACAGGATCACGCGACACGCGACACGCGACACGCGATAGGCGACACGCGACCCAGCCGAGGGCGCTCACGTAGGGCGCGTGAACACCGGCAGCCCGCGCTCGAGTCGGCGCGCAAAGCAGCCGACGGGCGCTCAGCCGGCGCCGACGGCGCCGCTGCGCCGCTCGTACTGCAACACGTCGCGCCAGCGCCCGTCGGGCATCTGCCCAACCCGTTCGTTGACGCCCACCAAGCGGAAGCCGCAGCGCTCGTGCAATGCGACGCTGGCTGCGTTCTCGGGGAAGATGCCGGCTTTGAGCGTCCAGAAGCCGGCGCGCTCGGAGGCATCGATTAGCGCCCGCAACAGGATGCCTCCGACCCCCCGTCGCGCGTGCTCGGGCGCGACGTAGATGCTGACCTCCCCGACTCCGCGGTAGACCGGGCGCTGGGAGGCGGGGGCGAGCGCGGCCCACCCGAGCACCTCGCCGTCGCTTGCGCGGGCGGCGACGGCGGGGCACCCGGAGCGCGCGCGCGACCACTGCTCCCAAGATGGAGCGCCGGACTCGAAGGTGGCGTTACCACCGGCGATCCCGGCCTGGTAGACGCGCGCCGCCGCGGGCCAATCGTCGGCCGTCAGCGGCGAGACGACGATCTGATTAAGCGCCACCCGCCGTCGTGCTCAGCCGCGCCGAGGCCTACTCGACGCCGGGCTCGCCGAGCTCGGCGTCGACGCCGTCGGGCTGGCCCTCGCCGTCGGCGATCTCGTCGGCCCCGGACGCTTCGGCGCCGACGCCGACGGGCGTCTTCTGCTTCTTGGGGGCGACGACGGTGAGGCGCACCTCGCCCTCCTGGTCGCCCTCGGCGGGGTCGACGACGACGGTGGCGCCGGGCGTGAGCTGCTCGCGCAGCACGAAGTCGGCGAGCGGGTCCTCGATGTAGCGCTGGATCGCCCTGCGCAGCGGGCGGGCGCCCATGGCGGGATCCCAGCCCTTGTCGACGAGCAGGTCCTTGGCGGGCTCGGTGAGCTCGAGCTGCAGCTCGCGTTCGGCCATTGACTCGCGGATGCGCAGCAGCAGCAGCTCGACGATCTGCTTGATCTCGTCCTTCTGCAGCTTGTGGAAGACGATGACGTCGTCGATGCGGTTGAGGAACTCGGGGCGGAAGACCTTCTTGAGCTCGCCCATGATGCGGTTCTTCATGTCCTCGTAGGTGATGCCGGTCTCGTCGTCGGAGACGGCGAAGCCGAGCGGCGTGTTGCGCGCGATCTCGGCGGCGCCGATGTTGGAGGTCATGATGACGATCGCGTGGCGGAAGTCGACGGTGCGCCCCTGGGCGTCGGTGAGGCGGCCGTCCTCGAGGATCTGCAGCAGGATGTTGAAGACGTCGGGGTGGGCCTTCTCGATCTCGTCGAGCAGCAGCACGCTGTAGGGCTTGCGCCGGATGGCCTCGGTCAGCTGGCCGCCCTCGTCGTAGCCGATGTAGCCGGGGGGCGAGCCGACGAGCCTGGAGACGGCGTGCTTCTCCATGTACTCGGACATGTCGATGCGCACGAGCGCGTCGTCGTCGCCGAACAGGAACTCGGCGAGCGTACGCGCGAGCTCGGTCTTGCCGACGCCGGAGGGGCCGAGGAAGATGAACGAGCCGGTGGGCCGCTTGGGGTCCTTGAGCCCGGCGCGCGAGCGCCTGATGGCCTTGGAGATGACCTCGATGGCGGGGTGCTGTCCGATGACGCGCTTGTGCAGTTCGTCCTCCATGCGCATCAGCTTCTGTGTCTCGGCCTCGGTGAGCTTGAAGACGGGGATGCCGGTCCACATGGAGACGATGTCGGCGATCTCCTCTTCGCCGATCGACGGGCGTTCGCCGGACTCGCCGGATTCCCACGCCTGCTCGAGCTCGCGTTTCTTGTTGGTGAGCTTGCGCTCCTTGTCGCGCAGCGCGGCGGCCTTCTCGAACTCCTGCGCCTCGATGGCGGCCTCCTTCTCGCGGCGCGTGGACTCGACTTCGCCCTCGAGCTCGCGGTTGGCGGGCGGCGAGGTCATCGACTTGATGCGCATCCGCGAGGCGGCCTCGTCGATCAGGTCAATGGCCTTGTCGGGCAGGAAGCGGTCGGAGATGTAGCGGCTGGCGAGTTCGCCGGCGGCGCGCAGCGCCTCGTCGGTGATCTGCACCTTGTGGTGCTGCTCGTAGCGGTCGCGCAGGCCGGTGAGGATCTCGACGGTCTGGTCGATGGTGGGCTCGTCGACGCGGATCTGCTGGAAGCGGCGCTCCAGCGCGGAGTCGCGCTCGAGGTACTTGCGGTACTCGTCGAGCGTGGTGGCGCCGATCGTCTGCAGCTCGCCGCGCGCGAGCGCGGGCTTGAGGATTGAGGCGGCGTCGATGGCGCCCTCGGCGGCGCCGGCGCCGACGAGGTTGTGAAGCTCGTCGATGAACAGGATGATGTCGCCGCGCTGGGTGATCTCCTTCATGACCTTCTTGAGGCGCTCCTCGAACTCGCCGCGGTACTTGGAGCCGGCGACGAGCGCGGCGAGGTCGAGCGTGTAGATCTGCTTGTTCTTGAGCAGCTCGGGCACCTCGGAGCTGGTGATCCGCTGGGCGAGGCCCTCGACGACGGCGGTCTTGCCGACGCCGGGCTCGCCGACGAGCACGGGGTTGTTCTTGGTGCGCCGGGAGAGGATCTGCATGATCCGCTCGATCTCGGTCTCGCGCCCGACGCACGGGTCGAGCTTGCCCTCGGCGGCGAGCTTGGTGAGGTTCCTGCCGAACTGGTCGAGCAGCTTGGAGGACTTCTTGCCCTCACCGGCGCCCGTGCCGGCGCCGGCGCCGGCGCCACCGCCGGATTGGCTCTGTCGGCGTCCGCCGGGTCCGGAGAGCATGCGGATGACCTCGTTGCGGATCTTCTCGGAGTCGGCGTCGAAGTCGAGCAGGATGCGGGCGGCGACGCCCTCGTTCTCACGCACCAGCCCGAGCAGGATGTGCTCGGTGCCGATGTAGTTGTGGCCGAGGCTGAGCGCCTCGCGCAGCGCGAGCTCGAGCACCTTCTTGGCGCGTGGCGTGAAGGGAATCTGACCGGAGGTGACCTCCTCGCCGGAGCCGACGATGCGCACGACCTGCGCGCGCACCCGCTCGACGGTGATGTCGAGGCTCTCGAGCACCCGCGCGGCGAGACCCTCCTCCTCGCGGAGCAGCCCAAGGAGGATGTGCTCGGTGCCGATGTAGTTGTGCTTGAGCGTCCGCGCCTCCTCTTGCGCGAGAACGACGACCTGCCGGGCCCGTTCTGTAAATCGCTCGAACATGGTGTGATTCCTTCCTGCTGGGACGGTGCCTCGAGGGCTTCGAGGCCCCAATAACGCCTTGTGGAGCAGTCTACCAACCGGCCACGCTGGCCTATCGGGGTCATCGGCAGTCGGGTGGTGCTGCTTGACTCTCGGACGGCGCGATGACGGTCGGCGAGTTCATTCTGGGGATGCTGCGGCTGGCCGCGATGGTGCTGCCGGCATGGCTCACCGCCCACCGGCTGCGCGCGGGCTGGCTGCGCGCGACGGGGGCGCTGGCGGCGCTCGCGGAGACGGTGCTGACGCTGAGCGTGCTGCTCGTGGCGGCGGAGCTGCTCGGCGTGCTGGCGCTGGATCACGCGCCGGAGCTGATCGCGCTGCTTTGTGTCTGTGCGGCGCTCAGCCGGCTGCTTGTGGGCGGTGCGAGCGCGGCGAAGGCGCGGGCGCCGGCGCGGCGGGCGCCGGAGCCGGCTGCGTGCGCAGGCATGGCGAGCGCGGCGGCGGCGGTGGGCGTGGTGGTCGTGGCGGCCCAGTGGGGGCTTCAGAGCGCGAACGCGCTGGGGGCGGGGATGCTGAACTTCGACACGCTCTGGTACCACATGCCGTTCGCTGCGAGCTTCGCGCAGACGGGGTCGGTGACGGGCATCGAGTTCACGCAGGCTGACCCGTACGTGGCCTACTACCCGGCCAACTCGGAGCTGTTCCACGCGATCGGCATCGTGGCGCTGCACAACGACTTCGCCTCGCCGCTGCTGAACCTGCTGTGGCTGGCTGTGGCGATGCTGGCCGCGTGGTGCGTGGGTAGTCGCTGGCGCGTGGAGCGGCTGACGCTGCTGGCGGGATGCCTGGTGCTGTCGCTGCCGGTGCTGGGCGGAACCCAGCCGGGCGAGGCGTACAACGACATCGTGGGCCTGGCGGCGCTAATGGCGGCAAGCGCGCTGGTGGTGAGCGCGCCGGAAGACACGGCGACGCTGGCGGTGGCGGGTCTGGCGCTGGGCGTGGCGGTGGGGACGAAGCTGACGTTCCTGGTGCCGGCGTTCGGGCTGCTGGCGGGGATGGGGCTGATCGCCGCGCGCGGGCGCCGGCGGCGCGTGCTGGGCGCGCTGGCGGCTCCGCTGGCGCTGACGGGCGGCTGGTGGTACCTGCGCAACGCGATAGCGGTGGGCAACCCCCTGGGACTGGCGATGCACGTGGGCCCGCTGGCGCTCCCGGGCCCGCGGTCGCCGCTGGCGAGCGCGTCCCAGCAGACGGTCGCGTCGGAGATCAGCCACCTGTCGTTGTGGGGCTCGCGCTTCGCGCCGGGGCTCGATCACGCCCTTGGCCCGTTGTGGCCGCTGGTGCTGGGGCTGTGTGTGGCGGCGGTGGTGACGGGGGCGCTGTCGGGCGACCGGCCGGTGCGCGTGCTGGCGGTGGTGGCCGGCGCGGCGGGCGTGACGTATCTGTTCCTGCCGACGGGGGCGACGGGGCTGGAACAGGGCTCGATCCTGTTCCAGATCAACCTGCGCTACGCGACGCCGGCGCTGGCGCTGGGCATCGTGCTGGTGCCGGTGGTCGTGCGGCTGCGCGCGCCGCGAGCGCTGGCGGCGCTGGGGCCGGGGCTGGCGCTGGTGCTGCTGGCGAGCCAGCTCGAGCGGGAGCTGTGGCCGACGCAGACGGCCCGCCATGTGGCGTTTCTGGCCGCGTGCGCGGTCGTGGCGGCCGTGGGATGGCGCGCGCGCAGCCTGCGCTGGCGTTCGCGCGCGACGCCGGCGACGACGGCGGCGCTGGCGTGCGGGGCGCTGCTGGTGCTGGTAGTGGCGGCGTTTGCGGCCCAGCGGCACTACTTCGCGCGCCGCTACCTGGTGGGCTTTCAGACGAGCCCGGCGCTGGGGGAGGTGTACCGCTGGGCGCAGGGTGTGGCGCACGCGCGGATCGGCCTGTATGGCACGGTGGAGCAGTATCCGCTGTACGGGGCGCGCGACACGAACGTGGTCGACTACCTCGGCGAACGCACCTCCGACGGCGGCTATCGCCCGATCTCCAGCTGCCGGGCGTGGCGTGAGAGCTTGAGCGCGGGCGGGTACGCGTACGTGGTGCTGACGCCCGCGCCGACCAGCCCGATCCCTCTGCGATGGACGGCGGGCGACCCCGCGGCGACGCTCGTGCTGAACCCCGCTCCCAGCTTCTACGTCTTCAGGATGAGCACTCGCGCGAGCTCGGCGGGGTGCTCGTGAGCGGCGGCGCGGCGGCGGCGGCAGCAGCGGCGGCGGCAGCAGCAGCAGCAGCAGCGGGCGTCAGTCGCGCATGGCGGGGAACAGCACGACCTCGCGGATCGACTGGCGCCCGGTGAGCAGCATGACCAGACGGTCGATGCCGAGTCCGACCCCGCCCGCCGGCGGCATCCCCTGCTCGAGCGCTTGCACGAACACCTCGTCGTAGGGCTGGGCGTCCTCCTCGCCGAGGCTGGCGAGGCGCTGCTGGGCGGCGAAGCGCTCGCGCTGCACGTCGGGGTCGATCAGCTCGCTGAAGGCGTTGGCGATCTCCATGCCGCCGGCGAACGCCTCCCAGCGCTCGACGAGCGCGGGCTTGGAGCGGTGCTGGCGCGCGAGCGGCGAGATCTCGATGGGGTAGTCGAACACGAACGTGGGCTGCACGAGCGTGGGCTCGACGTACTTCGACAGCAGGTCGTCGGCGAGCGCGGACCACGAGAGCCCGTCGGTGGGCATGGCGAGCCCCCGCTCGGAGATGGCGGCGGCGAGCGCCTCGGCGTCAGGGTGCGCGGCGAGGTCGATGCCTGTGTGCTCGTGGATGGCGTCGTGGAAGCCGATGCGCCGCCAGGGCGCCGAGAAGTCGAGCTCGCCCTGGTAGTCGACCGCGCGGGCGGCGTGCGCGACGAGCTGCTCCAGGCGCCGCGCCTCGTCCTCGTAGTCGGCGTAGGCCTCATACCACTCGACCATGGTGAACTCGGGGTTGTGCTTGGGCGACAGACCCTCGTTGCGGAAGTCCTTGCCCAGCTCGTAGACGCGCTCGAGGCCGCCGACGATCAGGCGCTTGAGGTACAGCTCGGTGGCGATGCGCAGGTACAGGTCGCGGTCGAGGGCGTTGTGGTGGGTGGTGAACGGCCGCGCCATGGCGCCCCCGTACAGCGGCTGCAGGATGGGCGTCTCGACCTCGATGAAGTCCTGGCCGTCGAGATACGCGCGCACGGCGGAGATGACGCGCGCGCGTGCGACGAACAGCGCGCGGGCGTCGGCGCTGGCGATGAGGTCGAGCTCGCGGTGCCGGTAGCGCGTCTCGACGTCCGAGAGGCCGTGGTGCTTGTCGGGGGGCGGGCGCAGCGCCTTGGAGAGGATCTGGAAGCTCTCGACGCGCAGGGACACCTCGCCGTGGCGGCTGCGGATGGCGCTGCCGTCGACGCCGATGAGATCGCCGAGGTCGAGTGACAGGAGCAGGTCGAAGCGCTCGCGCCCGAGCACGTCGACGCGCGCGTGCAGCTGGATCTTGCCGGTGCGATCGACGAGGTCGAGGAACGCGGCCTTGCCGGCGCCCCGCCGTGCGGCGATGCGCCCTGCGACGCGGTGGCGCTCGTCGGTTTCATCGCCGGGGGCGAGGCGCTCGTAGCGCGGGGGTATCCGCGCGATTGGCTCGGCGCCGGGGAACGCGTAGGGGAACGCGCTGGGGTCCTCCGCGCGCAGGCGCTCGCCCTTCGCGCGGCGCTCGGCGATCAGCTCGTCGAGGCCGTGCCGGCCCGACTCGCCGGGCTCCCCGGGCTCGTGCGGCGGGGGCTGCTCGTCGGTTCCGCTCAACGGCGAGCCTCTACTCGAGGCCGACGTCGATCTTGGTGATCTTGAGCTTGCGCGCGGGGCCGCGGGGGACGGTGACGGCGACGGTGTCGTTGCGTTTGCGCCCGATCAGGGCGCGGCCGACGGGCGACTCGTTGGAGAGCTTGTGCTCGTTGGGCTTGGCCTCGGCGGAGCCGACGATCGTGTACTTGACCGACTTGCCGGTCTTTTCGTCCTTGACGTGCACGACGGAGCCGACCTGCACGACGTCGGTGGACAGGTCCTTGGCCTGGATGACGGTGGCCATGCGCAGCTTCTCCTGCAGCTGGGCGATGCGGCTCTCGACCATCGCCTGCTCGTTCTTGGCGTCGTCGTACTCGGAGTTCTCGGAGATGTCCCCGAATTCCCTGGCCTCCTTGATGCGTTCGGCGACCTCGCGGCGCTTCTCGGTGGACAGCAGCTCGAGCTCGTCCTTGAGCTTCTGCAGGCCTTCTGGGGTGAGGATGACGTCCTTGGGCATGTGAGTGGGCGGGAGACTATTCCGGGTTGGTAGCCTGGTCTGCGATACACAAAACCCCGCTGCAAGCGGGGACGTCGCCGGGCAAGGGGCCTCAGCGAGCGCAGCAGTATAGCGCGGCCTGGAGCCCTCGACGAAGACTCACGCCGCCACCGCCGGAGACGGGCAGGCCGCGTCGAGCAGCTGCCGCACGCACGCGAGCGTGGGCGCCGTCTGCAGCGATTCCTGCAGGCCCTTGGCGGAGCTGGCGTCGAGCCGCAGCCGGGGCACGTACCAGGGGTAGAACTTGCGCAGGTAGCGCGTGGCGCGCTGCTCGCCGAGGTGCTCGACGGCGCGCTCGATCGTCCAGCGCAGCTCGGCCAGCACCTGCTCGCGGGTGGGTTGCGACGCATACGCGTGGGCGGGCTCCCGCCCGGGCTCGTGCAGAAGCTCGCCGAACAGCCACGGGTTGCCGAGCGCGCCGCGCGCGAGCATGATGGCGTCGGCGCCGGTGCTGGCGAACGCCCGGCGCACTCCGTCGGCGTCGTCCATGCCGCCGCTGAGGATGACGGGGGCGGGCAGCGACTCGACGAGGCGCGCGGCGAGCTGGTAGTCGGGCGAGCCTTTGTGGTGCACGGCGGCGGAGCGCGGGTGAAAGCCGATCGCGGCGACCCCGGCTTCGGCGACTAGGCGATGCGCCAGCTCGAAGCCGCTGTCGTCCCCGGGTCGCAGCCCTGAGCGCAACTTGACTGTCACAGGTATCCCGCGCGCGCCTTCGACGGTCGCGCGCGCGACGGCGACGGCCAGCTGGGGGTCGTCGAGCAGAGCGGCGCCGGCGCCGGTCTTGCGCACCTTCGGCACGGGGCAGCCCATGTTGATGTCGATCGCGTCGGCACCGCGCTCGACGACGACGCCGGCGGCCTCGCGCATGACGGCGGGGTCTTCGCCGAAGATCTGGATCGAGACGACACCGCCGGTACCCGCGACCCCGACGATGCGCTCGCGCGGGTCGATGCGCAGCATCTCGGTGCACGTCTTCTCGTTGCGGTGATGGATGGCGTGCGAGGAGACCATCTCGGAGACGGCCATCCCCGCTCCGTAGCGCTTGGCCTGCAGACGCACGAACCAGTTGCCGATGCCGGCGAGCGGCGCGAGGATGACGCGGTTGGGCACGCGCAGCGTCCCCAGGGACCAGCTTTCGTTCAAGCGCGAGCTCGCGTCCACGAGGCCATTATGGAGTCTTATGAAGGCGCCTCCGGCGCCGGCTCGGGGTCGCGCGTGGTGGATCGGCGGGGAGCGGCTCAGCTGTTGCGCTCGTGCAGCAGCCGCAGCCCGGTGAGCGTGAGCAGGTCGTCGATCTGCTCGATCTCCTCGGTGTAGGGCACGACCAGCCTGGCTAGGCCGCCGGTGGCGATGACGTCGGTGCGCTCGCCGAGCTCGTCGTACAGCCGCCGCAGGATCGCGTCGATGGCGCCGGCGTAGCCGTAGACGACGCCGGAGCGGATGGCGTCGATGGTGTTCTTGCCGATCACGCTGCGCGGCGGCGCGAGGTCGACCTTGGGCAGCCGCGCGCCGCGCTCGGAGAGCGCTTCCAAAGAGATCTCGATGCCGGTCATGAGCGCGCCGCCGACGTAGTCGCCCTCGCGCGAGACGACGTCGAAGGTGGTGGCGGTGCCGAAGTCGACGCACACGGCGAGGCCGCCGAAGCGCTCGCGGATGGCGACGGCGTTGACGAGCCGGTCGGCGCCGATCTCGCGCGGGTTGTCGTAGCGGATGGCCATCCCCGTCCTGGTGCCGGGGCCGACGGCGATCATCTCGTGACCGAGATAGCGCGCGGCCATGGCCGTCCACTCGGGCTCGAGCTGGGGCACGGTGGACGAGACGATCGAGCTGTTGAGGTCGTCGAAGCCGTATCCGCGCAGCTCGAGCAGGTTGTGCAGCGCGGCGCCGAGCTCGTCGGCGGTGGACTGTCGCACGGTGGCGAAGCGCCAGTGCTCGAGCAGCTGCTCGCCCTTGAAGGCCCCGAAGTGGGTCTGCGTGTTTCCGACGTCCACGACGAGCAGCATCGGCGACCATTATGCTGATCTGCGGTATGGCGACGGCCCGTCCCAAGCTGTACGCACTCCCGGGCTCGCATCCGTGCGCGGCGGTGCAGGCAGCGCTCGAGCTGAAGTCGATGGCGTACGACCGCGTGGACCTGCTGCCGACCGGCGAGGTGCTGTTCGGCCCGCTGCTGTATGGCGGGCGGACGGTCCCGGGCATGCGCATCGGCCGCGAGCGCGTGGTCGGCTCGCGCGCGATCATGCGGCGCCTCGACGAGCTCGCGGCCGAGCCGCCGCTGCTTCCGGCTCCGGGTGAGCCCGCGTATGCGCGTGTGCTCGAGGCCGAGCGTTGGGGGGATGAGGTTTTCCAGAGCGTGCCCCGCCGACTGATCGACGTGGCCTTCATGCGCCGTCCGGCGGCGATGGAGAGCTACGCGGCGGACACCAAGCTGCCGCTGCCACGGCCGCTGCTGCGCCCTTTGCTGCCGCTGACGGCGAGGCTGATGGCGCTGAAGAACAGGGCGCGCGACGACAGCGCGCGGGCGGACCTGGCGGCGCTGCCGCGCCAGCTCGAGCGGATCGACGGGTGGATGGCGGAGGGGCTGCTGGGCGGCGAGCGGCCGAACGCCGCGGACCTGCAGATCGGCAGCACGGTGCGCATGCTGATGAGCATCGGCGACGTGCGCCCGCTGATCGAAGGACACGCGGCGGCCGAGCTCACGCGCTACTTCCCGCCGATGGTGGGAGAGGTGGAGGCGGGCGTGCTGCCGCCCGCGTGGCTCACGGCGCAGGCCGGCGCGTAGTCCCCGAGGGGTTCCAGACGGCCCGGCGCTAGCCGCGCAGGACGATGCCGCGCGTGATCGTCACCGCGGAGCCGCGCTCAGGCGTGAGCACGATGTTGACGCTCAGTGGGAGACGTCCGCGCGCGCGCAGCGCGCGTCTGCCCTTCGTGTCCAGGGCGACGGTGTAGGTGAGAGTGCCCGCCCGCAGAGAGGTGCGCACCGCGCGGCCGACCTGCACGTGCGAGGAGCGACGGGCGCGGGCCAGCGACGCGCGCGTCGCCAGCAGCTGCACTTCCAGCCGTCCGCCGGCTGCCGCCTGCGAGAGCTCGAGCGAGCCGTGTACCGACTGGCCCTGCTGGGAGGACGCGAGCTTGACCGCTGAGGACGCGCTCCCGCGCAGCAGCGAGCCGAGCGGCGTGCCGGCGCCGCCCGATCCGCCGGTCTGCGGCGCGGAGCCGGAGCCGGAGCCGGAGGTCGTGGTGCCCGAGCCGGAGCGACCGGTAGTGGTCGAGCCGGTGGTCGTGGTCGAGCCGGTGGTCGTGGTTCCAGTTGGAGTGCCGCCGCCGGAGGTCGTGCCGGCTGCGCTCACTTCGACGGTGGCTTTGGGGTAGTACATGTTCGCGTCTTCGAGCGTGTAGGTCCCGGCCTGCGTGAAGGTGCAGGTGCCTTCCCAGCCGGTTGCGGCGGGCGCGGGACTCACGGGAACCCCCGCGGAGCACGTCGGCGCGGCGCCCTTCCAGGTGATGTTGGCCGCGAAGTTGGTGTTGTCGGCGAACGTGACGACTGTGCCGGCGGCGATCGTGACGGACGCGGGTCTGGGGTTGGCCCCTGGCGATGTCCAGCACTGCCAGTTGGTGTAGCCGTTGCAGTTTTCGGCGACTTCGATCTTCGTTTCCGACGATGCGGCGAGCGCGGGAAGGACGACCACCGCCGCTCCCAGCAGAGCTACCAGGGGGAAGAGCAAACGCCTGCGCAGTCTCACGATCTCCATCCGCCTTTCTCGATGATCCGGTGACCAGTACGCGGCCGGCGTCTACCGCGCCAGGGCCGTCGATGATCAAGGACGCCGGCGCGCGCCGATCCTTCCCGTGGCAGCGCGCGGCGGGCGGCGCTACAGTCGCGGAGGGCGAGATGCATCCCGCCGGGGCGTTCCGCCGACCCATGCGCACCCTCGATCCGCAATCCCTGAGCAAGCACGTGGACCGCCTGTATCGGGCCGCGTGGGCGCTGTGCGGGTCGCGTGAGGACGCCGAGGATCTCGTCCAGGAGACGTTCGCGCGGGTGCTCTCGCGGCCACGTGTGCTGCAGGGCGACGACGAGCTGTACTACCTGATGCGCGTGCTGCGCAACACGTTCCTGACCGGCCTTCGCACCGCGTCGCGGCGTCCGGTGACGGGCGCGGAGCTCGAGGACGTGGTCGCGGCCGACCCTCGGCCGACGAGCCGGCCGGAGCAGGCGATCGAGGTGCGGGAGGTGTACGCGACGATCGCCCAGCTGCCCGACGACTTCCGGCTGGCGATCGTGGCGGTGGACGTGCTCGGCCTGTCCTATCGCGAAGCGGCTCGCGCGCTGCGCGTGCGCGAGGCGACGCTGACGACGCGTCTGTTCCGGGCCCGCAAGCAGGTCGTCGAGCGGCTCACGCCCGCCGCCGCGCCAGAGCGGCAGCGCACGGAGGAGATGCGGCGGGAAGGGAAGGGCACGAGCGGAGTCCTGTCAGGTGGAGGAACACCATGAGCGAGCACCGTCCACAGACCGAGTCCGAGCTGGTCGACTACCTGCGGTCGGTCGACGTTCGCGCGCCCGACGAGCTGCACGGCAGGGTCCAGGCGCTGATCGCGGACGCCGATCGGGCACAGCGCCGGTCGCTGTGGGCGCGCGGCGTCGGCGCTCGGCCAGCGCTGGCGCTGAGGCTCGGCGGGGCCGCGACGGCGCTGGCGGCCGTCGCCGTGGCGCTGGTGCTCGCGCTGAGCGGCGGCGGCGCGACGCTGACCTTGCGCGAGGCGTCGGCGCTGACGCTGCGCCCGGCCACGATGGCGGCTCCGGCCCAGAGCCCCGGCAACCCGAGCCAGCTGGCGGTGGCGGTCGACGGCGTGGCGTTCCCCTACTGGGAAGATCGCTTCGGCTGGCGCGCCAGCGGCTCGCGTGTGGATCGCATCGACGGGCGGGCGGTGACGACGGTCTTCTACACCGACCGTCGCGACCGTCGGGTGGGCTACGCGATCGTCGCGGGCACGCCCGCGCCGGCGGCCGACGGCGGGCGGATCGTGTGGCGCGAAGGGACGCCATTCCGGCTGATGCGCGAGAACGGCGCGCGGATCGTGACGTGGGTTCGCGACGGGCACCTGTGCGTCGTTTCGGGCGAGGGCATGGGCAGCGCGACGCTGCTGCGACTCGCCAGCTGGAACGACGGAGGCGTCGCCGCTTAGCCTCAGCCGCGGGCGAGCGCGAGCGGCGGCCCAGCCCAGCGCACGCCCTCCTCGGGCGCGAGCACGGCGAGCGCGTCTGCCAGCCCCGTGCCGTCGGGCGTTCGCTGCTGGAAGTCCAGCTCGAGCGCGGGGATGAGCACGAAGCGCCGGGTGAGCAGCTGCTCGTGGGGCAGGACCATGCGCTCGTGGCGGAGCTCTAGCGCGCCGAGCAGGAGGATGTCGATGTCGATCGCGCGCGGGCCGTGGCGGACGGTGGCCCCGTCGCGCCCCAGCTCTCGCTCCAGGCGCTTGACGGCGTCCAGCAGCGCGAGCGGCTCGAGCGCGGTGCGCACGCGCACGCACGCGTTGAGGAAGGGCGGCTGGTCGAGCACCTCGCCGACGGGATCGGTGTCGTAGGTGGAGGACGAGGCGAACACGGCCACGCCCGCCTCCGGCAGGGCGTCGACCGCGGCCTGCAGCTGCGCGCGGCGGTCGCCGCGTCGTCCCCGGAGGGGGACGTTCGAGCCGAGCCCGAGCAGCCCGATCCGTTGCTGCTCGCCGGCGTTCATGCGCCGGACGCTAGCGTGCGCACGCGTCGGGCGCGGATCGTGTGCGGGTGCGCGCGGATCAGGCGCGGGTCGTCTGCAGGCCTGCGGCGGCGCGCGCGGCATCGACGTCCAGACGCTCGACGGCAGCGCGAAACGCGGCGGCTGTGCTCATGCGCTCCTCGCTCATCATCCCTCCGCTTCGCGCCAGACCTCGACGGAGACCTCGTCGACGCTCAGCGCGATCGGGGGCTCGGGCTTGGCGGCCTTCACCCACACGCCCTCGAGCTCGTAGTCGGCGAGCAGGCGGTCGGCGATCGTGCTGCACAGCCGCTCGAGTGTCTTGTGCGAGCGCTGCTGGGCGATCAGCGCCACCAGCTGGCATACCTCGGCGTAGTCGACGGTGTCCTCGATCGAGTCGGTGACGGTGGCGTCGGTCTCGCCGATGTCCAGTCGCAGGTCGATGACCAAGCGCTGGCCGACCTCGCGCTCGGCCTCGCTGACGCCGTGGTTTGTGTACAGCGACAGCCCTGTGATCTCAATGGTGACCGACTCGGCGGTGCCCTCGTGCTCCTCGTCGAGGTCGCCGTCGTCGTCTAGCTCGTCTGCGTCGTCCCCGCCCTCGCCGTCCATCGCCCGCTCAACGTAGCAGCCGCCACGGCCAGCGCATCGCGAACCGGTGCGACGTCGTGCACGCGAAACACACTGGCTCCGCGCTCGAGCGCGAGCACGTTGGTGGCGATCGTCCCCGGCAGGCGCCGCGACGCCGGCAGCGGCTCCTCCTCGCCGGCGGCTTCGGCGGCGATCCGCCCGAGGAAGCTCTTGCGCGAGGTTCCCACGACCAGCGGGCGCCCGAGGGCCGTCAGCTCCGCGAGGCGGCCCAGTAGCTCGAGGTTGTGCTCGGCGGTCTTGCCGAAGCCGATTCCCGGGTCGAGCATGATGCGCTCCTCGCGCACGCCCGCGCCGACCGCGAAGCTCAGTCGCTCCTCGAGGAACGCCTTGACGTCGTCGACCACGTCGTTGTATCGAGGCCCGTCCACCCCACCCACGCCGCTCTGCATCGTGCGCGGCTCGCCGAGCATGTGCATGAGGCAGCACTCCACGCCGCTGCCCGCGATCACCTCGACCATCGCGGCGTCGGCGCGCAACGCGCTGACGTCGTTGACAATGCTCGCCCCCGCCGCGATCGCGGTGCGCGCCACAGATGCCTTGGACGTGTCGATCGAGACCCGCGGGCGGGCGAGAGGCGCGCCCGCGCCGGCGCCAAGCACCGTCCAATCCTGCGCGGCGACCCCCTCGAGCACCGGCAGCACGCGGCGCAGCTCCTCCCCGCCCGCCACCGGCTCGGCCCCCGGCCGCGTCGACTCGCCGCCGACGTCCAGGATGTCCGCCCCCTCCGCCACCAGCCGACGCGCGTGCGCGATCGCCGCATCCGCATCGAGGAAATCCCCCCCGTCAGAGAATGAGTCGGGGGTCACGTTGACGATCCCCATCAGCCGATAGGGCGGGCGGTCAGACTGGCTCAGGGCGCTCTTTGTCGCTTGCGCGAATCTCGGCGGTGCCGCCGGCGAGCCCTGGACGGGGAAGCCCACGAGGCGTTTCGCGCTCGGCGCGGTCGACGGGGGCGGGCGGCGCGGGCAGCTGCGGTTTGGTCTCCTCCTCGACGCCGAACACCTCCTCATCGCTCTTGCCGGCCAGCAGCGCGAGGAACTCCTCCTTCTCGATCGTCTCACGCTTGACGAGGATTTCGGAGATGTTGTTGAGGTCGTGCTGGTGTTCGGTGAGGATGGTGCGCGCGCGCGTGTGCGCGGCCTCGATGATGCGGCGGACCTCGTCGTCGATCTCGCGGGCGATCTCGTCGGAGTAGTCGGGCTCGGTGGAGAACTCGCGGCCGAGGAACGGCTGGCCGTGGTCGTGGCCGAACACGCGCGGGCCGAGCTTTTCGCTCATGCCGAAGCGCATGACCATCTGCTTTGCGGTGGCGGTGACCTTCTCGATGTCGTTGGAGGCGCCGGTGGTGATCTCACCGAAGACGATCTCCTCGGCGGCGCGCCCGCCGAGCGTCATGGCCATGGTGTCCTCCAGCTCCGCGCGGGTGGTCAGGAAGCGATCCTCCTGGGGCATCGAGATCGTGTACCCGAGCGCCTGCCCGCGGGAGATGACGGAGATCTTGTGCACGGGATCGGAGTGCTCGAGGAAGTGGCCGACGAGCGCGTGGCCCATCTCGTGGTAGGCGGTGATCAGGCGCTCTTTCTCGCTCATCACGCGCGTCTTCTTCTCGGGGCCGGCGATCACACGCATGATCCCCTCCTCGAGCTCTTCCTGGCCGATCTCGCGCTTGCCGGTGCGGGCGGACAGCAGCGCGGCCTCGTTGATCAGGTTCGATAGATCAGCCCCAGTGAAACCGGGTGTTTGACCGGCGAGCGCGTCGATGTCGATGACCTTGGCGAGCGGCTTGCCGCGGGTGTGGACCTCGAGGATCTTGGCGCGGCCCTTGCGGTCGGGGCGGTCGACGGCGATCTGGCGGTCGAAGCGCCCGGGACGCAGCAGCGCGGGGTCGAGGATGTCGGGCCGGTTGGTTGCGGCGATCATGATGATGTTGTCCTTCGCCTCGAAGCCGTCCATCTCGACGAGCAGCTGGTTGAGCGTCTGCTCGCGCTCGTCGTGGCCGCCGCCGAGCCCGGCGCCGCGGTGGCGCCCGACGGCGTCGATCTCGTCCATGAAGATGATGCACGGGCTGTTCTGCTTGGCCTGCTCGAACAGGTCACGCACGCGCGAGGCGCCGACGCCGACGAACATCTCGACGAAGTCCGAGCCGGAGATCGAGAAGAACGGCACGCCCGCCTCGCCGGCGACGGCGCGCGCGAGCAGCGTCTTGCCGGTGCCCGGCGGTCCGTACAGCAGCACCCCCGTGGGGATGCGTGCCCCGAGCGCCTGGAACTTCTTGGGGTTCTCCAGGAATTCCTTGATCTCGTGGAGCTCCTCGACGGCCTCGTCGACCCCGGCGACGTCGCGGAAGGTGATCTTGGGCGAGTCCGCGGACATGCGCTTGGCGCGCGACTTGCCGAAGGACATGACTTTCGATCCTCCCCCCTGGACCTGGTTCATGAGGAAGATCCAGAAGCCGAGGAACAGCGCGAACGGGAGGATGTACTCGAGCAGGCTGATCAGCGCGCTGCTCTTTTCCGATTCGACGTTGAACGGAACGCCGTCCTTTTCGAGCAGCGCGAACAGCGTGGGAGTGGCCTGTTCGATGAAGCCGATTTCGTAGGTTTCCTTGTGCCCTTTGCTGTTCGCCTTGACTTCGAGGGCCTTGCCCTTGTTCTTGAACTCGACCGATTCGACTTCGTGATTGGGCAGTTCCTTGGCGACCAGCTGCTGGTAGGTGTGCGTAGGCTTGCTGCTGGTCCCGCCGACCAGTTTGACCGCGAGGAACGCCAGCACCACGACGATGAGGATCGGGAATGCGGCGCTCTTGAAGAAGCGGCTCATGGCTGGTTCCTGGGGATGTGGGCACCGTCTGAAGTCGTGGCCACAGGTGCCCTAGCGTACCATGCGACGTCCGTCTTTCCGGCAGCTTGGGGAACCCTCCCCGCCACGCGCGCGACCACGGCGGGCGGGCGCGCGGAGCGTCGCTCTAGGGTTCCATCGCCGCGACGAACGGCAGGTTCCGGTGGCGCTCGGCGTAGTCGAGCCCGTAGCCGACGACGAACCGATCGGGTATCTCGAAGCCGACGTAGCGGGTGGGAAGGTCCACCTTGCGTCGCTCCGGCTTGGTCAGCAGCGCGCACACCTCCAGCGTGCGCGGATTGCGCGAACCGAGGTTGCGCAGCAGGTACTGGAGGGTCAGGCCGGAGTCGACGATGTCCTCGACGATCAGCACGTCGCGGCCTTCGATCGACGCGTCCAGGTCCTTGAGGATGCGCACGACCCCGGAGGAGTCGGTGGCGGAGCCGTAGGAGGCGACCGCCATGAAGTCGACCTCTACGGGGATGTCGATGAAGCGCATGAGGTCGCTGAGAAAGAACACGGCGCCCTTCAACACCCCAACCAGCAGCAGCGAGCGGCCGGCGTAGTCGCGGGAGATCTCCTCGCCCAGCTCGATCACGCGGCGCTGCAGGTCCTCGGCGGTGACGAGCACCTCTCCGAGTGCGGGCTCGCTGGCGACGTGCGCGGTGCTGGCCACGTCACGGAGTCTAGTCCTCGCCCGGCGGCTCGCTGGCGGGGGTCGGCTGGGCGGGCGGGTTCGTGGGCGGGTGGGCCGCTGATCCTCGCGGCTCGAGCCTGACCATCTCCAGCACGCCGTCGTGGATCACAGCGCCCGCCTGGGCGCCCACGTGCAGCTCGGCTCGCCCGCCGCGGCGCGCGAGCGCCAGGATCTCATCGACGCGGTCGCCCGCCTGGGGGACGTAGGTCCCGACGGCGTCCTCGGCCAGGCGCACGACCACCAGCCGAGCGAGCGCCGCGGGCAGCTCGCGCAGGCGCGTGAGCGCGATGCTGCGCCGACCGGCGAGCTCGTCGCTGACGAGACCGTCGAGCAGCTCCGTCTCCTCGCGCAGCAGCGACGCGGTCCTGAGCACATTGGCCTCCGCCGCCGGGTGCACGGCGCGCAGCGCCGGCACGAGGCCGTTGCGCACCCGCGCACGCGCATAGCGCTCGTCGTCGTTGCTGGCGTCCTCACACCAGCTCAGGCCGCGCGCGCGGCAGTAGGCGGCGGTCTGCTCGCGGCTGACGCCGAGCAGCGGGCGGATCAGCCGGCCCTCGCTGGCGACCATCCCCAGCAGCGCGCGCCTGCCGGGGGAGGCGGCCAGCCGGTAGAGGATCGTCTCCACCTGGTCTGAGGCGGTGTGACCGGTGGCGATCAGCGCGTCGCGCTCGCGCGCCATGCGCCCGGCCTCGGCGTAGCGCAGCTCGCGCGCCCACGCCTGCAGGTTGCCGACGGCCTGCCCACCGCCAGCCGCGCGCACGACCTCGAGCTCGACCCCCAGCCGCTCGCACAGCGCCGCGCAGTGGCGCTCCTCCGCGTCGGCCTGCCGGCGCAGGCCGTAGTTGACGTGCAGGGCACTGAGCGCACCGGCGCCGAGCAGCGCGACGGCGACGTCGAGCAGGCACGTCGAGTCGCGCCCGCCGGAGAGCATCGCCACGACCGGCCTGTCGCGCGCGAATAGGCCGCTGCCGACGACCGCCTCGCGGACCTCCTCCTCGCAGACCACGGGACGCTATCCCTCGCGGGTGGACGCGATGAACAGCTCGGTCGGCTCGGAGAAGCCCTTCAGCCTGATCTCGCCGATCCAATCGAAGTCGAGCCCGTCCGCGCCCTCGGCCACCTCGACGACCGCGCGCGTGACGAGCACCTCGCCGCCCCCCGCCCGCGCGACCACCCGCGCCGCCTGATTGACGTCGCGTCCGAAGTAGTCGCCGTCGCGGTACAGCGCCTCGCCGTAGTGGATGCCGATTCGCGGCAGCGGATCCTCGGGAGTGACCCCCGACTGCAGCTCTACCGCCCATCCGGTCAGCGCGGCGGCGTCGGAGCCGACGACCATCACCTCGTCGCCGAGCATCTTGATCACGCGCGCGTCGACGGGCAGCGTCTGCTCGACGGACTGCACGAACCTCTCGACGGCGCCGAGCGCCGCCTCGTCGCCGCGCTCGATCGTCATGCGCGCGTAGCCGGCGAGGTCGGCGAACGCGATCGCCACCCGCACGCGACCCTCCTCCAAGGCGCCGTCCCCCAGATCGGCCTCCATGTGGCCGATCATGTCCTGCTCGACGAACTGCGCCAGCAGGCGCGCGTGGAGGTAGTTCATGAACGGCGCGGCGAACGGCAGGATCTCGCGCGTGAGGCCCTCCATCTCCTCCGCGATTTCCACGCTTGGCACATCCGCGCGCATCAGCGGCTCGTGCACGTACAGGTGGATCAGGCGCACCTCGGCGTCGGCGATCTGGGCGACCGCCTGGCCGTACACGCGCATCAGCTGCAGGAACGCGGGCAGCGGCAGGCCGGCGTCGAGCACCGCGGCGGCGTACCTGAGCACCTCCAGGTCTTCGTCGGAGAACCCGTCCACCGGCAGCGCCCCGAGCCCCATGGCGGTGTACACGCGCTCGATCAGGTCGGCGTCGACACCGCTCTCGCGCGCGGCGTCGCGCAGCGAGCGGCGAGGGCCGGAGCTGCTGAGGAGGTTCTCGATCGGGCCGACCGCGAGCTGGCCGTTGTCGCCCGCGCGCTTGATCTGCTCGAGCGAGTGCCCGCGCGCGCGCAGTCGCGCCACCACACGCGCGTACGCCGCCGCCGCCGGCGTCCAGGTCCCGTCGTAGCCGGGGATCAGCCCCCCGTCGACCCAGCGCCTGACCGTCGCCGGCGAGACACCGGCGCGCGCGGCGACCTGTGCGAGCGTCAGCTCGCCCGACTCGCCGGCGATGTCATCCGCGGGCTCGGCCACTCAGTCGCGCGACGCTACGGGCTGGGGGTGGGCGGGCATCCCGTCCAAAGTCTAAAGTCGCCGCCGGTGTCGCACAGCGTCCCCATCCACCTGCGCCCCACGGCGCCGCTCGGCGAGCGCGTGCTGCTCCCCGGAGATCCGGGGCGCGCGCTCGCGTTGGCGCAGGCGCTGCTCGATCAGCCGCGCATGTTCAACCACCACCGCGGGCTGTGGGGCTACACGGGGGCGGCGCCCGACGGACAGCCGCTGACGATCCAGTCCACCGGGATGGGCGGCCCGTCGGCGGCGATCGTGCTGACGGAGCTGATCGCCCTGGGCGCGCGCCGAGCCATCCGCGTGGGGACCTGCGGCGCGCTGCTCGACGGGCTGGCCCTGGGCGAGCTGGTGATCGCGCGCGAGTCGATCTGCGCGGACGGCACGTCGCGCGCGCTCGGCGCGGGCGAGCGCGCGGCCGGCGACCCCGCCCTCACCGCCGCCCTCCATGATCGGGTTCCGGCGGCGTTGCTCGGCACGATCGTGAGCGTCGACCTGTTCTACGGCGGCGACGAGCGCGCACGGCACAACGACGCGGTGGCGGTGGAGATGGAGGCGGCGGCGCTGTTCGCGGTGGGGGCCGCCGCGGGGGTGCCGGTGGCGTGCGTGCTGGCGGTGTCGGACACGTTCGACGGCGTCGGCGAGCGCGAGCGCATCGACGACGAGGCGCTGCTGGACGCGGCCGAGCGCATGGGTGGGGCGGCGATCGCCGCCCTCACGCTCTGATCAGCTCGCGGCGGGTTTCGCGCGGCGAGCGCGCGGTTTGGCGGGCGCTTTGGCTTTCGCGCCCGCGGCCCTCGGCTTGTCGGTGGCCTTCGGCTTCGCGGCGGCGCTCGCGCGCTGGCGCGGGCCGACAGCCCGATCGAGCCGGTCGTTCAGCCGCTTGAGCTGGTCCTCGATCGCTGACAGCCGCTCGGCGAGCTGCGCCTGGTCGACACCGCCCGGTGCCAGCGTACGGTCCAGCCGCTCGACGCCCTCCTCGATGCCCTCCAGGCGGAAGGAGACAGAGCGCAGCCGCCGCGTCAGCCGTTCGATGTCGGCGGCGGAGGGGATGTTGAGCGCGCCCATCGCCAGCTCCTGGGCCTGGGCGGCCTTCTCGCGCGCGTCGAACGCGCGCCCGATCGCGCCGGTCAGCAGGGGGTTTTCCAGCAGGTCGGACAACGCCTTGCCGAGCCGCTCCTCCGTCGTGCCCCCCAGGCGCTCGCGCAGGCTCTTGGCGGCGTGGCTCGCGTCGGACATGCTGTGTGCGCTCCCGGTGATCGAGTCGGATGGACCCCGCGGTGAGAGGGGCTCGGATTCTGGTCGTCCGGATTGGAAGGATACGGTGCAACGATGCCCCAACAGCTGTTCGTCTTCATCCAGCTGGAGTTCCCGTGGCTGCTCGGCCCGGCGGACGGCCGCTATCTGCTGCGCCGCGCCGACGGCGAGCCGGAGCACGTGGTCGTGCTGGGCGTGCTCCGGGCCGGGCGCCAACCGTTCGGCGCTTCGGCGGCCGTGCGCGGCGGCGGCGGAGCGTTGCCGCTCGGACGCCTGCGCAAAGGCGCCCGCAGCATGCCGACGGACCCAGAGCCGGTGGCGGTGGCGACGACGCGGGTGACGGTGATCGACCCGATCTCGCTGGCGGCCGACAACCAGGCGCGAGCGTGGCTGGCCGAGCTCGACCGCGACCGTGAGATCCGCGCGGCCGTGGGGGTGGTCAACCGCGTGATCCACGCGCACCGCATCGCGACCGCAGACCCGTACATCCATGAGGTCTCCCCCGCCCAGGCGCTGGTGATCAGGGCCGGCTGGGGCGAGGGCGAGCAGGTCGCCGACGGGCGTTGGCTGCACGCGCGCGCGCTGCCGTGGGCGCAGGACAGGGGCGCCGGCCGCTCGGCGCCGGGATCGCGGCGGGTGATAGGCCGCGACCGATCGTGGGCGCTGCGTCCGCAGGAGCGCCTGGCGGCGCTGCTGGGTGGGCGCGGTGCGGCTCTGCTGTGCGAGGAGCTCGCGCTGCGCGCGCGCCAGGATCTCGATCACGGGCGCCCGGCGCATGCCGCGCTGGAGCTCGACCGCGCGTTCGCCCTTGGGCTGGTGGAGCTGCGCGCCGAGCGGCGCCAGGATCTGGCGATCCGCATCGCAGAGCTCGAGCAGCTGCGACCGGGAGTCCAGGCGTCGGCGCGGGCGGCGCTGGCGCGCAACGGCGACGCGCCCGGCGAGGACGTGATCGCGCACGCGCTCGGGCGCCTGGAGGCGACGCTGCGCGCGCGCACGGCGGGCGGGCTCTAGGCTGATATCGATGGACCCCACCACGACCGCGATCGGCACCTGGAGCGGCGGGCGCTTCATGCACTTCGGCGAGCCCCTGTCGGACGAGCGCTTCGAGACGCTGGTGCGCCCCGGGAACGGCATCGACACGGTGATCACCGCTGACGTGTACGGCGCGGGAGAGGCGGACCTCGCCCTTGGGCGCGCGTTGAGCGGAGTGGAGCGCGACAGCTACTGCCTGGTGGGCGCGATCGGCCACGACTTCTACGCGGGCCAGCGCGATGGCGCGAAGGGCTTCCCGCGCTTCACCGACCCGCGGCTGCGCGGGGCCGAGGAGTACGCCGACTACATCCGCATGGCCACCGAGCGCAGCCTGCAGCGCTGCGGCGTCGAGCGCTTCGACCTGCTGCTGCTGCACAACCCCGATCGCATCGGCTACTCCAGCCCGGCGGTGTGGGAGGGCATGCAGGCGGTGCGCGAGGCCGGCCTGGCCGGCCTGCTGGGCGTGGCGCCCGGCCCGGCCAACGGCTTCACGCTCGACCTGATCGACTGCATGGAGCGCTTCGCGGAGCAGATCGACTGGGCGATGATCATCCTCAACCCGCTGGAGCCATGGCCCGGGGAGCTCGTGCTCGATGCGGCGCTGACCCACGACGTGAGCCTGATCACGCGCGTGGTCGACTACGGCGGCATCTTCCACGACGACGTCCTGCCCGGCCACGCCTTCGCCGAGTACGACCACCGCAAGTTCCGCCCCGAGGGATGGGTGCGCGAGGGCCGCGAGAAGCTGGAGCTGATGCGACCCTACGCCGAGCGCCACGGGCTGTCGACGTTGCAGCTAGCGTGCGCTTGGAACCTCGCGCATCCGTCGGTGCGCTGCGTGGCGCCGACGTTGATCCAGGAGAGCGGATCAGGCGCCCGCCCGATCGAGGCCAAGCGCGCCGAGCTCGCAGCCCTCGACGCCTCCCCCCGCCTGAGCCCGGCGGAGCTGGCGGAGATCAGAGCTATCGGCGAGAACACAGGGTGCATGACGCTCAAGGGCGCGAGCGTCGAACACGAAGGGCCGGCGCTGGCCGATCGCTGGGCGCTGGACGGGGAGCTTGCGGCGCTCGCCGCGCGCTGGGGCATCGACCCGGCCAGAGATCTCCTGGGCGCCGCCGCGGCTGCCGGCTCTCGCAGCTGACGCCTCCCGCGGCTGACGCCTCCCGCAGCTGACGCCTCCCGCAGCTGACGCCTCCCGCAGCTGACGCCTCCCGCAGCTGACGCCTCCCGCAGCTAACGCCTCTACCCCAGCAGCAGGTGTATAGCCATCGCTATACACAGCTCGCAACGAGACACATACCCCCTCACATACCCCCGTCAGCTTCCGCTGAAATGCGGCGCGCGTTTGCCGAGGAACGCGGCGATGCCCTCGCGCGCGTCGGCGCTCACGAAGACCTCCGCGAACGCCCGCTTCTCCGCCTCGATGCCCTCGTCGAGGTCGCCGGCGGCGGACACGCGCTTGATCTGCGCGACGGCGAGCGGCGCCTGGCCGGCGAGCTTGCGCGCCCACTGCAGGGCGGTGTCGAACAGCTCGTGGTCCTCGACGAGCCGGTTGACGAGGCCGAGCTCGAAGGCTTCGTCGGCGAGGATGGGATCGCCGACGAGGTTCATCTCGAGGGCCTTGTTTTCGCCCACCAGGCGCGGCAGGCGCTGGGTGCCGCCGAAGCCGGGGATGATCCCGAGCTTGATCTCCGGCTGGCCGAAGATGGCCGAGCGCGCGGCGATGCGCACGTCGCAGGCCATCGCCAGCTCACAGCCGCCGCCGAAGGCCAGCCCGTTGACGGCGGCGATCGTGACGATCCCCTCCGAGCTCAGCTCCCTGAAGAGTGCGTGGGCGCCGTTGATCAATGCGGCCCCCGCGGCCTCGTCCATGGCGGTGAACGCCTTGATGTCGGCGCCGGCGCAGAACAGGAACGGGTTGGACGAGGCGATGACGAGCGCGCGCACGGGCGGGCTGGAGGCGCCCTTGAGGTGGCTCCACACCTTGCCTAGATCCTCGACGACCTGCGGGGAGAGGGAGTTCATCTGGCCGCTGGCGAGCCAGGCGATCGCGACGCCGTCCGGGCGCGTCTCGAGCTTGACGACCTCAGCCGGCTGCGCGGCGTCGGGCTGCGGGTAGGCGTAGAACCCCTGCCCGGTCTTCTGGCCCAGCCGGCCCTGTGCGACGAGGCGGCGCAGGATGGTGGGCGGGGTGAAGCGCTCGCCGTAGCGCTCCTGGGCGCTCTCCATGCGCTCGAGGATCGTGTCGAGGCCCTCGCTGTCGGCCTTCATGAACGGCGGCAGCAGGCCACGGCGGGGATCGAGGCCGGCGCCGGCCATCATCCCGAAGTCGATGTCGCGGTGGGTGGCGACGCCCTCCTCGAGCACCAGGCACGCCTCCAGGAACGTCTTCAGCGACAGCAGCTCGACGAGCTCGGCGACGTCCGGCTCGTTCTCGCCGGGGATGTTGGGCTCGCCCTGCGGGTCGTAGAAGCCGTCGCCGCCGGTCTTGGCGCCGAGCTTGCCGTCGGCGACGAGCTTCTGCATGCCCTTGGGGACGTAGAAGCGTTCCTCGCCGTATGACTCGACGAGGTGCTCGGCGACGTGCAGGACGGTGTCGAGGCCGAGCAGGTTGACGAGGTAGTAGGGACCGACGGGCACGACGCCGGCGGCGCCGACGCCCTCGTCGATGAGCTTGATCGACAGACCCTTCTCCTCCTGCTCGCGCCAGACCTCGGAGATGCCGGAGTTGAGGATGCGGTTGACGACGAAGCCGGGGACCTCCACGCAGGTGATCGGCTGCTTGCGGATCGCCTGGGCGAAGGTGATCGCGGCGGCGACGGTCTCGGCGGACGTCTCCTCTCCCTCGACGATCTCGATCAGGGGCATGATCGAGGCGGGGTAGAAGTAGTGGAAGCCGATCACCTTCTCCGGGCGCAGCGTGGCTTCGCCGATCTCGGTGATGGACAGCGAGGAGGTGTTGGACGCGAGGATCGCGTGGCCGGGGGTGGCGGCGTCGAGCTCGGCGAAGACGCCCTGCTTGATGTCCATGCGCTCGGGCACCGCCTCGACGACGAAGTCGACGTCCCCGAAGCCCTCGTAGGAGGTGGTGCCGTGGATGCGCGCGAGGATCTCCTCGATCTGCGCCTCAGCCTGCTCGGCGGTGATCTTGCCCTTGTCGGCGAGTTTGCCGACCTGGCCCCGGGTGACGTTGCGGGCCTCCTCCAGGCCAGCTTGCACGAGCGCGTCGTCGATGTCCTTGAGTACCACGGGGATACCGGCGGCGGCGATCGTCTGGGCGATCTGACCGCCCATGGTCCCGGCGCCGACGACGGCGGCTTTGAACACGAACATGCTGTTGATCTCCTCTGCTGGCTGGGGGATGAGCAGCGTAGCGGCGCGGGCGCGCGACCGCATCCTTCGCCACCGGGAGGGGTTTGTACGAGCATGGACAAACGCGATCTCGGGTAGGAGGAGGACATGCGCTCATTCACAGCGGCGGCGATCGCGACGCTGGCGCTGGCCGGCGCATCGCTGGCGAGCGCCGCTCAGGCGGCCCCGCTGCCGACACTCACCACGGGCGCGGCCCGGGAAATCGGCTATGGCTCGGCGGTGCTCACGGGGTCGGTCAACCCGAAGGGCAGCGCGACTTCGTATTACTTCCAGTACGGACTGACCAAGGCGTACGGCTCACAGAGCGCGATCGCGAGCGCGGGCGCTGGCACGAGAACGGTGAGCGTGCGTCTGGCGGTGACCGGCCTGGAGCCGCTCACGCTCTACCACTATCGCCTCGTGGCGGTCAACGGCGCGGGCGCGGCGATCGGTGGCGAGCGCACGTTCCTGACGACGAAGGTGCCGCTGTCGCTGCAGATCCTGTCCTCTCCCGATCCCGTTCTGTACGGCGGCACGGCGACCGTGCAGGGAACGCTGTCGGGCACGGACAACGCGGGGCGCGAGGTCGTGCTGCAGGCCGACCAGTTCCCGTTCACGGCTGGCTTCCAGGACGTTGGCAACCCTGAGCTGACGAGCGCCAGCGGCAGCTTCTCCTTCCCGGTGGTGGGCCTGACGCTGGTCACCCAGTACAGGGTGCTCACGACCACCAACCCACCGGTGGTCAGCCCGGTCGCCGTGGAGAACGTCGCCGTGCTCCTCGCCAGCCACGTCAAGCGCGCCAGGCGCAGGCACTTCGCGCGCATCTACGGCACGGTGACCCCCGCCGAGAACGGCATGGAGGTCGGCATCCTGCGGACCGTCGACGGCCGCGGCGTGCTCGTGGGGGGCACGATCCTCACGCCCTTGAACGCCGCCAGCTCGGCGTTCAGCCGCGTCGTGCCGGTCAAACCGGGGATCTACCGCGTGCTCGTACGCGTCACCAACGGCGCGCAGGTCTCCAACTACGGCCAGCCGCTGCTCATTCGCTGACGGGATTGTGCCGGCGGCGCATGCGCCGCCGGCCGGGGCGTGCATGCACGCCCCGAGGAGGGGCCGCATGCGGCCCCTCCGGCCATGCCTCATGAGGCATGGCCCACACCGTCATCAGGCGGGGACGGCGGCCGGCTCCTCCACGTGGCGCGGGAGCAGCGTTTCGCGCGCGATCACCAGGCGCTGGATCTGTGAGGTGCCCTCGTACAGCTGCATGATCTTGGCGTCGCGGAACAGCTTCTCCACGGGGTAGTCCTTGATGAAGCCGTAGCCGCCGTACACCTGCACCGCTTCGGTGGCGGTCTTCATGGCGGTGTCGGCGGCGAAGCGCTTGGCGTGCGATGAGACGAGCGTGTTGCGTTCGCCGTTGTCGAGCATGAACGCCGACTTCCACGTGAGCAGCCGCGCGGCCTCGATCTCGGTGGCCATGTCGGCGATGATGAACTGGATCGCCTGGTGCATCGCGATCGGCACGCCGAACTGGACGCGTTCGCGCGAGTAGTCGACGGCGAACTCCATCGCCGCCCGCGCGATCCCGGTGGCCATCGCCGCGACGCCCGGCCGCGTGCGGTCGAGCGTCATCATCGCGAGCTTGAAGCCCTTGTTCTCCTCGCCCAGCAGGTTCTCCGCGGGGACCTCCACGTCGTTGAAGGAGATCGTCGCGGTGTTCGACGCGCGCTGCCCGAGCTTGTCCTCCTTCTTGTCGACCACCACGCCCCAGTCGCGCTCGACCACGAACGCCGAGATGCCGCGGTGCCCGGCGTCCTTGTCGGTCTTCGCGTACACGGTGTAGTAGTCGGCGTAGCCGCCGTTGGTGATGAAGCACTTGGAGCCGTTGATCACGTACTTGTCGCCGTTGCGCACGGCCGTCGTGCGCATGCCGGAGACATCCGAGCCGGCGTCCGGCTCGGTCAGGCAGAAGGACGCCAGCTTTGGCTCCTCCGTGAGCATGCCCAGGTACTTCTTCTTGACCTCCTCCGAGCCGCCCAGCGCGATCGGCGCGGTCGCCAGGCCGTTGCAGCCGAGCGACGTCTGGATGCCCGAGCAGCCCCACGAGAGCTCCTCCTCGATCAGACAGCCCTCCAGGTAGCCCGCTCCCGCGCCGCCGTACTCCTCGGGTATGTGCGAGTTCATCAGGCCGACCTCCCAGGCCTTCTTGATGATCTCCGCCGGCCACGTGCCGTCCTTGTCGTACTCCCAGGCAACCGGGCGTATCTCCTTGACCGCGAAGTCGTGCGCCATCTCGCGCAGGTTCTTCTGCTCATCGGTGAGCGTGAAATCGACCATTCTCGGATCTCCTAACGGACTCGCACGTGACGATGATTGACTGGTCAGTCAACCCACTGGTGCCAGGGTAGCGAACGATCGGCCGATCGGCAACAATCGCCATGCCGTGCAAAGTGCCCCCTCGATCGTCGTGCTCGCCGTGGTCAGCGCCGGGCTGGGCGTGGTGCTCGCGACCGTCGCGCTGCTGGTGATCGTGGTGGTGGTGTTCCTGCTCACCGGCGCCAGCGGCAGCGCGTATGACCAGATCGGAGCGGGCGGGCTGTCGGTGGAAGGCCATCAAGCAGGGCCCGCGCAGCCCCAGCCGGCGGACTCCGTCGCGACGCCCGCCGCATCGGCCGCGGAGGGGGAGCGCGAGCGGGAGATCCGCCAGATGCTCGGCGCGCGCAGCGAGCGACTCGTGCGCAGGGGCCAGCCGGCGCTGGATGTGGAGGCGGAGCTCGCACGGCTGCTGTCCTCGTCGTCCCCGGAGGGGGAGCAGGCGCCGCGCGCGCATGACGCAGAGCTCGTCGCCGAGGTGCTGGCGCTCGTGACCGCGCGCAACGAGCGCCGCAAGCGGCAGGGCCTCGAGCCGCTCGACGTGGACGGCGAGGTCGCGCGCACCCTGCGGGAGCTCGAGCCGTGACACAACGATCGTCCCGTCGGGTATAAACGGCCCCATGACCAACGCGCGCCGCTTCCAACTCGACGAGCTCACCCTCCGCCCGGGCACCTACTTCAACCCGCAGACGGAGATCATGATCGTCGTCGACGACTCGCCGGAGGTCGACCACGAGATCTTCGAGACGGACGAGTTCGACGGCGAGGAGTGGGTGCTCATCTCCGAGGACTCTCCGCTGGACGAGCACAAGCGCGACGATCTCGTCGAGCGCTTCCAGCTCTCGCACGGGGCCACCCCCGAGCTGATCCCCGAGGACGATGTCGACGACGAGGACGACGACGGCGATGAAGAAGACGACGACGACGATCTCGATGGCGTCGACGAGCTGGAGCTCGAATCGGAATGATCGGCGTGATCCGCCGGCGCTGAGAGCCTGAGCTGCAACGGGGTGTGCAGCGGCGGCGTGGCGTCGGGCGTAGCATCGAGTCGATGCTCGCCAAGCGTCTCGCGGCGCTCGCCCTCGGTGTGCTCGTCGTCGGTGGCGTCGCCGTCGTCGGTGGCGTCGCATCTTCCGCGGCGCTCGCCAAGCGACCGCCAGCAGGTCGGCCGACAAGCGCCCTTGGCCCCGTCCGCGTCCACGTGCGCGCGCGGGCGGCCGCGAGCCACGGGCCGAGCGTCAGCGCCGCGCTCGCGAGCCTGCTGCACAGCGCCGCGATCAGCGAAGCGACCTACCACCGGGAGTACGCCGCCTACGTCGCCGCCAAAAGCTCGCTGGGCAAGCTGAGCGGCACGCGCAGGGAAGAACTGGGCGCGGTGCTGGCGAACGTGCAGGCGATGGCCGGCGCCGGCGAGCTCACCCCCTCGCGTCTGCCGGCGCTGTTCCTGACGCTCGAACGCAACCGGCAATGGTGGACCACCGAACCGCTGCTCGCCGACGACGAGCGCGTCAGCTTCCCCGGAAGCGAGATCGTGTGGGAGCACTATCCCGGCCAGGGCATCGAGATCCAATGGCTGGCGACGTTCGGCGAGGCCAACGGCTACTACCTGTCCGGCCACGAAAACGCCAACCTGCGCCAGCTGCTTGGCGAAGTCATCCCCCTGGCGACCAAGCGCGCGGGCGGCATCGCGTGGGAGTACATGTTCCAGTTCGACGGCGGCACGCCGCCGTGGACGAGCGGGCTCTCGCAGGGCACCGCGCTGCAGGTGCTCGCGCGCGCGTGGTCGCGCTTCAAGGAACCCGCCTACCTGACCGCCGCACAGCAGGCGCTCGGCATCTTCCAGACGCCGCCGCCGCAGGGCGTGCGCGTGCGCACTCCCGTCGGCGCGCTCTACGCGGAGTACACCTACGCGCCGAGTGACAGGATCCTCAACGGCTTCATCCAGTCGCTCGTCGGCCTGTACGACTACACCGAAATCACCAAGGACCCGCTCGGGCTGGCGCTGTTCGACGCCGGCGACGCGGAGGCGCGCGCGATCGTGCCCCTGTACAACACCGGCGCGTGGTCGATGTACGACCAGTTCGGGGAATCCGATCTCAACTACCACGAACTGCTCACCGAATTCCTCCAGCACCTGTGCGAACGCACCCGCAGGGGACAGCCGTTGACGCCCGCGAGCCCGCCAACGGCAACGACGCCCACCTCCACCACTCCCCCCTCCACCACGCCGACCTCCACCACTCCGACCTCGACCGCACCCTCGTCGAGCACCGGCGGCGCGAGCGCGCAGGCGGCGCAGGCCAGCGCTCAGATACCCGGCGATCAGGTCTACTGCGCGAGCGCCCAGCAGTTCACCGCCGATCTGCACACCCCTCCGGTGATCACGCTGCTCTCCAAGACGCTGCCCGGCGGAGCGCGCGGGGGCCTGCAGCTCTCACTGTCGAAGATCTCCAACGTGAGCTTGACCGTGCGCCAGGGCGCGAAGGTCGTGTGGAGGAACAGCGCCCTGCTCGAACGCGGCAAGCCGCGCATGCTGTGGATCACCCCGGCCAAGGGGGGAACGTTCTCGGTGTCGCTCACGGCGAGCGACCTCGCGGGCAACTTCTCCACCACCGGCGGCACGGTGGTGGTCACACGTCATTAGCCGCATCCGCCACGCCTAGACTGGACGGAGGTGAGCGACATCGACACGATCCGGCCGCGGGAGGGACTCCGATGACCAGGCTAGCCGACGCGTGGCGCGCGCTGACGCCCGAGCAGCGCTTGTGCGCGCTGGCGTCACTCGGGCTGTTCGTGTCGATGCTCCTGCCCTGGTACGACAAGACGGACACGCTCGTCGTTCACGGCGCCGCCAAGGCCACCGAGACCAGCCTGAGCGCGTTCCAGGCCTTCTCCTTCGTGGAGGCCGCCGTGCTGCTCGTCAGCGCCGGCGTGCTGACCATGCTGTTCGCGCGCGCCGAGGGACGCGACTTCCGACTTCCCGGCGGCGACGGCCTGATCGCGATGATCGCGGGCGGCTGGGCGGCGCTGCTGATCTTCTACCGCCTGCTCGACAAGCCGGGCCTGCAGGGCAACGAGCGCTTCCTGGCGACCGTCGGCGTCGAGTGGGGCATCTTCATCGCCCTGCTGCTGGCGCTCGGCGTCGTCTACGCCGGCGCGCGAATGCGTGCTCTCGAACGGCCCGAACCGCCGCTGCGGCGCGCGGGCGGGCGGGCTCCCGTTCCCGCGCGCTCACGGGGGCCGCTCGACCCACCGCCGCTGGACGCGGACGATACGACTGTCGTGACCGCCCGGCGCATGCCGTTGCGCGGGCGGGCTCCGGTACCCGCGCGCGAGCCCGACGCGGCGCGCGAGCGCGGGCGCTACCCCCCCGCCCCACCTGGGCAGCAGCTGTCCTTCGAGGATCCACCGGCGTCAGCGGGCCCTGAGTAGTCACTCTCTTGTGACAAGGTGTATAGCGATGGCTATACACCACGCCGAAAAGCAGAAAGCCCGACCCCCTCCTCAGAGCATCGAGCCGTACAGGCCCCGCCCCCGCCCGGCATCGGCCGGCGCCTATCATTGCGCTGAGCATGTCAGCCCCTCCATCTTCGTCTTCGGCGCCAGCTTCCATCTCAGATGTGGCCGCCGGCCTGCGTGGCGTGGGCTACCTTCCGGGCGAGTCGACCGCGCTCGTCTCGTTCCTGGCGACCCGGCTGGGCAAGCCGGTGCTGGTGGAGGGACCTGCGGGCGTGGGCAAGACGGAGCTCGCGAAGGCTCTGGCGTCGTATCTGCGGCGGGATCTGGTGCGCCTGCAGTGCTACGAGGGCTTGGACGAGGCGAAGGCGCTGTACGAGTGGAACTACCGCAAGCAGCTGCTGCGGATCCAGGCGGAGGCCTCGGACACGGGCTGGGACGCCGTCCAGGAGGACATCTTCGGCGAGGAGTTCCTGCTGGCGCGGCCGCTGATGACGGCGATCGCCTCCGAGCAGCCGGTGGTGCTGCTGATCGACGAGATCGACAAGACCGACCAGGAGTTCGAGGCGATGCTGCTGGAGGTGCTGTCCGACTTCCAGATCTCGATCCCGGAGCTCGGGCGGGTGGAGTCGCGCACGCATCCGCTGGTGCTGCTGACGTCCAACAACTCGCGCGAGCTGACCGAGGCGCTCAAGCGCCGTTGCCTGTACCTGTGGCTCGACTACCCGTCGCTCGAGCACGAGCTGGAAATCGTGCGCCTGCATGCGCCTGAGCTGCCGGAGACGGTCGCGCGCAGGCTGGTGGAGGTCATCGGCATGGTGCGAGAGCTCGACCTGAAGAAGCCCCCGTCGATCGCCGAGTCGATCGACTGGGCGCGCGCGCTGCTGCTGCTGGGAGCAAAGGACATCGACGCGGACACGTTCATGGAGACGATGTCGGTGATCGTCAAGCACAGGACGGACATGGACGTGGTGGCCGACCGCGTCGGCCTGAAGCTGCGCTCGCCCGCCGATGTCGCCTGAGGCACGCCCGGCGCCGAGCGGCGGAGAGTCGGAGGGCCTGCCGGCACGCATACTGGAGCTGGGCGAGGAGCTGCGCCGCGAAGGCGTGGCGGTGGGCACGTCGGAGATGCTCGACGCGTTCTCGGTCCTGCGCGAGATCAGCTGGACCTCCCAGGAGGACTTCCGCGAGGCGCTGGCGGCGACGCTCGCCAAGAGCCAGGAGGACCGCCGCGTGTTCGAGCTGGTGTTCGACCGCTTCTTCTTCCGCGCCGTCGAGATCGCCGCCTCGCGCGAGGGCATCCGCGAGGAGGAGCTGTCCGCCCTGGGCGAGCTCTCGGACGAGGAGCTCGAGGAGCTGCGCGCGCAGATCGCGGCGGCCCTGCGCGACGGATCGGAGGGCGCCATGCGCGACCTCGCGCGGATGGCGATCGCGGCCTTCGCCCGCCGCCAGGAGGGCTCGGGGGTGATCGGTGTGGACGTGCAGCGCATCCGTCGCGCGCTCGGGCTGCGCGCGGAGCCCCAGCCCGGGCTGCCGCCGGAGGACCCCCGGCACGACGGCCTGCCGCGCGACGCGCTGCGCCGCTTCGAGGCGCTGTTGCGCCGTGAGCTCGAGCGCGCGCAGATCGAGCGCACGGGCAGCCTGCCGCCGTCGCGCCCATTGGGCGAGCTCGATCGAGCACTGCCGTCCGGCCCGCTGGCCGATCTGGCGGCTGTCCACCGCGTGGTCACCCAGCTGCGCCGGCGCCTGGCGACCCAGGGCATGCAGAACCGCGGCCACCGCCACCACGCGCACGTCGACGTGCGCCGCACGATGCGCGCGTCGCTACAGACCGGCGGCGTGCCCGTGGAGCTCAAGTTCCGCCCGCGGCGCCCCAAACGGCCGGAGATCTACGTCCTGTGCGACGTGTCCACGAGCGTCACCTCAGCGTCGGTGTTCTTCCTGTCGGTTCTGCACGCGCTGCACGACACGTTCCGCAAGATGCGCTCGTTCGTGTTCATCGAGCGCATCTCCGAGGTGACGGACATCTTCGAAGGGGAGCGCAACTTCAAGACGGTCAGCGAACGGATCTCGAACGACGCGGGCGTGGCGGACATCTCCGGCTACACCGACTACGGGCGCGTGTGGTCGGAGTTCCTGGCTCAGGTGGAGGACGACCTGCACCCGCGCGCGACGGTGATCGTGCTCGGCGACGCGCGCACCAACGGTCGCGACCCGCGGGCGGACATCTTCGCGCAGATAGCCTCGCGCGCCGGGCGCACGTTCTGGCTGAACCCGGAGCCGCGCCTGTACTGGAACTACGGCGACTCGGTGATCGCCGCGTATGAGCAGTACTGCACGGCCTTCGAGTGCTGGACGACGGCGCAGCTCGAGGACTTCGTGCGCGCGCTGACGCGCCCGGTCATCGCCGCCGCGCGCTAGCATCGGCACGACTGAGCAGACACCAGGGGGGCTGGCGGGTGAGCCGGCTGAGAGGGCGTCCGATGGATCCCGGCGCCGACCCTTAGAACCTGTGGGGTAATGCCCGCGAAGGGAGCGACGTGCCAACCGAACTGCAATCTCGTCTTCAGCCGGCCTCCCGGCCGGTGGTGGCGGCGCGTGGCGCGGATGTGGCGCTCGAGCATGTGAGCCGCAGCTACCGCTCTGGCGACGGCGCGGAGGTGCGGGCGCTGGCGGATGTGTCCCTGCATGCGGCCGGCGGCGAGCTGCTGGCGGTGGTCGGGCCGAGCGGCTGCGGCAAGAGCACGCTGCTGGAGCTGATCTGCGGACTGCAGTCCCCGGACGGCGGCTCGATCGCGTGCCCGCCAGCGGTGTTGATGCCCCAGCGCGACCTGCTGCTGCCGTGGCTGAGCGCCCTGGACAATGCTGGGCTTGCGCTGCGCATCGCGGGGCTATCCCGCGCGCAGGCACGCGCTCGCGCGGGTGCGCTGTTCGCCGAGCTGGGGCTCGACGGCTTTCAGCGGGCCCGCCCCAGCGAGCTCTCCGGCGGCATGCGCCAGCGCGTGGCCTTCCTGCGCACACTGCTGGCGGGCAAGCCGCTGCTGTGCCTGGACGAGCCGTTCGGCGCGCTCGACGCGATCACGCGCGGGGAGATGCAGGCGTGGCTCGCCGGCGCGCTCGCGCGCGAGCCGCGCACGGTGGTGCTCGTGACCCACGACGTCGAGGAGGCGATCCTGCTGGCCGACCGCGTGGCGGTGCTCTCGCCGCGGCCGGGGCGGGTGACCGCCCAGCTGGAGGTCGAGATCGAGCGCCCGCGCGCGCGCACGGACGCCGAGGTGGTGGCGCTGCGCGAGCGGGCGCTGAGCGCGTTGGCGATGGGCGCGAGCGCATGAGGCGCTCGCTGCGCGGAGCGCTGCCGGCGGCGCTGCTGGCGGCCGGGCTGCTCGGCGCATGGGAGCTGTACGTGGATGCGGCCGGCGTCGAAGAGGACCTGCTGCCCGCCCCGCACGCGGTCGCGTCGGCCCTGTGGGACAACCGCGGCCTGGTGTGGAGCAACTTCACGGTCACCGCCGAGCAGGTCGTGCTCGGCCTGACGCTGGCGCTGGCGTGCGGCCTCGCGCTGGCGGTCGCCATCCACCTTTCGCCCCTGCTGCGCCGCGCGGTGTACCCGCTGGCGGTCGGCTCGCAGGCGGTGCCGATCCCCGTCATCGGCGTGCTGCTGGTGTTCTGGTGGGGCTTCGGGGTCTTCCCCAAGCTGGTGGTGATCGCACTGATCTGCTTCTTCCCGGTGCTGGTCACGACCGTCGACGGCCTCGCGTCGGTGGACCCGGAGCAGCCGAAGCTGCTGCGCACGCTCGACGCCTCGCGCTGGCAGGCGTTTCGCTTCGCCGAGCTGCCGGCGGCGCTGCCGGCGGCGCTGAGCGGCGCGCGCATAGCGCTCGCGGTGGGTGTGATCGGCGCGTTCATCGCCGAGACCAGCACCCCCACGACCTCGGCCTACTCGGGGCTCGGACGCGAGATCATCAGCGACGCCGGCAGCGGGCTGCAGACGCCGCGCGCGTACGCTGCGACCGTCGTGCTGTTCGCGTTCGCGATCGCCTGCTTCTATGCGCTGGCCCTCGCCGAGCGGCGTCTGGCGCCGTGGGCGGTTCAATCGAGAGGAGACACCCGTTGAGAGCATCATCCGCCGTCCGCGTCGCATCCGCCGCCCTTGCCGTGTCGTGCGCCCTGGCCGTGTCGGGGTGCGGGGCCAAGCAGGACACGATCTCCGCAGCGAGCGCCAAGCCGTTCACGGTGATGCTCGACTGGTTCCCCAACGCCGACCACGCGGCGCTGTACGCGGCGATCGCTCACGGCAACTTCCGCGCGGTCGGCCTGAGCGTGCAACCGGTGATCCCCGCCGAAACGGCCGAACCGCTGAAGCTGCTCGCCGCGGGCAAGGTGGACATGGCGATCTCCTATGAGCCGGAGGTCCTGCTCGCGCGCGACGAGGGTCTGAAGGTGGTCTCGATCGCCGCGCTCGTGCAGCGCCCGCTGACGTCGATCATCGCGCTGCCCGCGGCGCACGTGAGCAGCGTGGCGAACCTCGCGGGCAAGACCGTGGGCACCGCCGGCATCCCCTACCAGGCGGCCGAGCTGAAGGCTGCGCTGACGCACGCGAAGGTGAACCCGGCGACGGTCAAGGAAGCGAACGTCGGCTTCAACCTCGTGCCGGCGATGCTGTCGGGGAAGGTGGCGGCGACGCTCGGAGGCTATTGGAACTACGAGGCGATCCAGCTGCGTCTGGCGCACAAGCATCCGACGGTGATCCCGATCAACGAAGCGGGCGTGCCGAGCTACGACGAGCTCGTGCTGGTGGTGCGCGACAGCGAGGCCAACACCGACGGCGTCGATCTGCGCGCCTTCCTGCAGGCGTTCTCACAGGGCGAGCGCGAGGTCCGCGCCGACCCCGCCGCGGCGGCGGCGCTCGTCGTCAAGGCCAACCCGTCGCTGGAACCGAAGCTCCAGCTGGAATCGATCGAGCAGACGCTGCCGGCGGCCCAGCCGGCCAACTCGAGCGATCCGTTCGGCTGGCAGGAACCCTCGGCGTGGGCGGCGTTCGGCAACTGGATGTACACGCACGGGCTGCTCGCGCAGGACCCGAACACCACCGGGCTGCCCCCGTTCACCAACGAGTTCCTGCCCGGCCAGGGCATCTGAGCGGGTGGCGTCGGCGCGCAGCTGAGTCACCAGGCACCGCGGCGAGCGAGCGCCGGCCGTACGACTCACACGGGCCAGTAGCGCCCGACCTGCGCGAGCGCGCGCGTGAGCAGCGGCTCGGCGTCGGCCGCGGCCGACGCCTCGCCCGGCGCGTCCGCCGCCTCAGCCGGCCCATCGCCGGCCAGGGCGGGCAGCGTCGCACACACGCACTCGGCGAGCACGCGGCGGTTGTAACCGCCCTCGAGCACAACGCCCACCGGGATCCCCGCAGCGCGCGCCATGTCGCGCACGCGCACGGCCATCTGCACGAACGAGCCCGTCTGCAGGCAGCAGTCCGCGAGCGGATCCTCGATGTGGGCGTCGAATCCGGCGGAGATGAGCACGAGCTCGGGCTCGAACGCGACCGCCGCGGGTAGCACGACGCGCTCGAGCAGCCCCAGCCACAGCGGCTCGCGCGAGCGCGCGGGCACGGGCAGGTTGATGGTGTAGCCCTCCCCCGGCCCCGCGCCGGCGTCCTCCAGAAAGCCGGTGCCCGGGTACAGCGGCATCTGATGGATGCTCGCGAACAGCACGTCCGCGCGGCGGCGGAAGATCTCGGCGGTGCCGTTGCCGTGGTGGACGTCCCAGTCGAGGACGAACACGCGGCGCAGGCCGAGCTCGGCGATCGCTACGGCGGCGGCGACAGCGACGTTGTTGAACAGGCAGAAGCCCATCGCCCTCCCGTGCTCGGCGTGATGGCCCGACGGCCGCGCGCCGCAGAAGCCCACCGGCGCCTCGCCGGCGAGCAGCGCGGCGGTCATCGCGCTGGCGCCGCCAGCCGCGTGCAGGGCCGCGCGGAAGGACGCCTCGCCCACGAACGTGTCGGGGTCGATCGCCCCGCCACCGGCGGCGCAAAGCTCGGCGATGGCGCGCACGTGGCGGGCCGAGTGCACCAGCTCGAGCTGGGCCTCGCTCGCGGGCGGCGCCTCGCGCCGCCGCCATCCCAGCCAGTCGCGCTCGGCGAGCGCGCGCTCCAGCGCGATCAGGCGCCCCGGGGTGTCCGGATGGGCCGGCGAGTGGACGCGCGGATCGTGCTCCAGGCAGGCGGGGTGGCTGAAGTACAGCGCGGCTGTCATGTGCTGCGCGCGCGCTCGTGGTTCACTGATGTAACTATGGCGCAAGCGGGCGCGGCTCGAACGATGCGGGCGATGCTCTTCGAGGGGGTCGGCAAGCCGCTGCGCGCGGTGCGGCGCCCGATCCCCGAGCCCGGCCCCGGCCAGCTGCTGTTGCGCGTGCGCGCGTGCGCGGTGTGCCGCACCGATCTGCACCTGCTCGACGGCGAGGTCCAGGTCCCCTCCCCGCCACGCATCCTCGGCCACATGATCGTCGGCACGATCTCCGCGCGCGGCGAGGGGACGAGCGAGGTGGGCGTGGGTGAGCTCGGCGCCCGCGTCGGCGTGCCGTGGCTCGGCTGGACGGACGGCACGTGCGAGTTCTGCGCCAGCGGGCGCGAGAACCTGTGCCCGAACGCGCTGTTCACCGGACGGGACATCGACGGCGGCTACGCGGAGTACACGGTCGCCGACGAGCGCTACTGCTTCCCGGTCCCGCCGAGCTATACCGACGAGCAGGCGGCTCCGCTGCTGTGCGCGGGGCTGATCGGCTACAGGGCGCTGCGGATGTGCGGCGACGCGCACCGCGTCGGCTTCTACGGCTTCGGGGACTCCGCGCACATCCTCACGCAGATCTGCACATGGCAGGGGCGCGAGGTGTATGCGTTCACGCGCTCCGGCGACGAGCGCACCCAGGACTTCGCGCGCGAGCTCGGCGCCGTGTGGGCGGGCTCCTCCGAGGAGCCACCGCCGAAGCCGCTCGACGCCGCGATCATCTTCGCCCCGGTCGGAGCGCTGGTGGCGCTCGCTCTGCGCGCGAGCGCACCCGGCGGAACGGTCGTGTGCGGCGGCATCTTCATGAGCGACATCCCCTCCTTCCCGTACGGCATCCTGTGGGAGGAGCGCAGCGTGCGCTCGGTCGCCAACCTCACCCGCCGCGACGGCGAGGAGCTGCTGGAGCTGGCGCCGCGCGCGGGCGTGAGAACGCACGTGGCGACGTACCCGCTGGAGAGCGCCAACGAGGCGCTCTCCGATCTGCGAGCGGGTCGCTTCAGCGGCGCGGCGGTGCTCGTGCCGTAGGGACCAGTCGACAGAATGTCGGAACTATTCGGTACCCGGTCGCCCGGTCGTGTATTGTCCAGTCGGCCAAACTCGGTGGAGACGAGGAGCGATGGCGGGCGCTAGCCTAGAGAAGACCAATTGGATGCGGGGTCCTTCGACGCCGCTGCGGGGCGCACTGCTCGGCTTGCTGCTCGAACGTCCCGGGCATGGCGGCGATCTCGCCAACCGGCTGGCCGCTCGCCTCGGCGAGACCTGGCGGGTGGACACCAACGATGTCTACAGGCTGCTCGAGCAGCTCGAGAAGACAGGGCTGGCGGTCTCTCGCGATGAGCCCAAGCGCAACAACCGCCGCCGCATGCATCTCGTCTACCACCCGACGGAGGAGACCCCGGCGGCGCTGACGCTGTGGATGGAGACGCTGCTGCCGAGGGAGCCGGTGCGCCTGGGGCTGCAGGCGAAGCTGTCGGTCGCACGCGAAGAGGATGCCCACCGGCTGCTGCACGCGCTGAAAGCGTACGAGCGCGAGTGCCTGGTGCTGGCGCAGCTCGTCAGCCCGACAGATGGCCGGGGCCGCTCGTGGACGGCACTGTGTATGGACTGCACCCGCGACGCTGTCTACGCGCAGCTTCAGATCGAGATCGACTGGGCGACGCGCACACGACGGCGGATCAACGAGTTCCTAGAGCGCAGCCAGTAACGTCACCACCGCGATGACGGCGCTGCTCTCCTTTGTGAACGTCAGCAAGCGCTACCCTGACGGCGAGCGCGAGATCCTGGTGCTCGACCGAGTGTCGCTGGAGATTGACGCGGGCGTGTCGGTGGGCGTGTACGGCGCGCGGCGCTCGGGCAAGTCGACGCTGTTGCGCCTCGCCGCCGGGATCGCGCTGCCGGACTCCGGCACGATCCGCTACGCGGGCCGCGACATCACTGGCATGGTGGGCAGCGAGCGCGGCCGCCTGCTCCGCCGCGAGATCGCGTTCATGTCGGCCGCCGACTGGCGTGCGAACCCTGGGGAGAGCGTCGTCGATCACGTGGCCACGTCGCTGGGGAGCGAGGGACTGACGATGCGCGAGGCTCGACGTCGGGCGCTGCGCGTGCTCGACCGTGTCGAAGTCGGCGCCGTCGGCGCCGAGGAGCCGACGAGCGCGCTTTCGCTGACCGAGCGAGCGCGTGTGATGCTGGCACGGGCGATCGCCCGCCAGCCGGCGCTGCTGGTGCTCGACGAACCGGCGATGCTGCCGAATCTCGGCGACCGCGACAGGTTCTACGCGCTGTTGCGCTCGGTGACGAGCGAGCGCAACATGGCGCTGCTGATCGCCTCCGAGGAAATGGCCGCCCTGCAGGGCGTGGGCGTGCTGATGTCGATCGCCGACGGTGAGCTGGCGTCAACCGAGAAGCGAGGCACGGTCGTGGCGCTGCCCGGCCGCAGGCGCGCGGGGGCGGAGCGTACCGGCTGGTGAGCACGCTCGAGCTGCGCGAGGTCGTCAAGCATTACTCGACCGACATCGAGACCGTCAGGGCCGTGGATGGCGTGTCGCTGACGATCTCCAAGGGGGAGTTCGTGGCCCTGTACGGCCCGAGCGGATCGGGCAAGACGACGCTGCTGATGCTCGCGGCCGCGCTGAGCACGCCCGACAGCGGCAGCATCCGCTTCGACGGGCAGGTGCTCGGTGAGCTGTCCGAGCGTGACAGCGCGCTCTACCGTCGCAGAGACGTCGGCTTCGTCTTCCAGGCCTTCCACCTGATGCCGCACACCTCCGCGCTGGACAACGCGACGATCAAGCTCACCGGCGGCGGGTGCACGCTGCGTGAGGGCCGCATCAGGGCGCTGCCGTGGCTGGAGCGCGTGGGCATGGCCGAGCGGGCCGAGCACACACCGGAGCAGCTGTCGATGGGCGAGCGCCAGCGCATCGCGATCGCCCGCGCGCTCGCCAACGAGCCGCGGCTGCTGCTTGCCGATGAGCCGACCGGCAACCTCGACTCCAAGCGCAGCCGCGAGATCCTCGCGCTCATGCGCGACATCTGCCACGAACGGGGCATACCCGGGCTGCTCGTGACGCACGACCTCGACGCGACCCAGTTCGTCGACCGCGTGCACACTCTGCGCGACGGTCATCTCGCCGACGGCCTGGACCCGGAGCTGGTCGCGACCTCGTCGTGAGGAGTCCCCTGAACCCCCCGATCGCGGGGGTGCGCCTGAGCATGCTGGGCCACCTGTACTGGGTGCGGCTGCGCTCTCACGCCGTCCAGGAGCTGCTGGCCGGCAGCGGCATCGCGGTCGGTGTGGCGCTGGTGCTCGGCGTGCTCATCGCCAACGCCAGCCTGACCGGCTCGGCTGGAGAGCTCGTCCACCAGGTCATCGGCTCCGCACGCCTGCAGCTGGCGGCGCGCTCACAGGATGGGTTCGACGAACGGCTCGCCGCCACCGCCAGCCGCCTCCCGGGCGTGACCGTCGCCTCGCCGGCGCTGAGGGAGAACGTCGCCGTTGTAGGGCCGCACGGCCGCCAGTCGCTGCAGCTGCTCGGCGTCAGCCCGTCTGTCGTCAGCCTGGGCGGCTTCGGCGCGCGCCAGTTGGGGCTGGCCGGCTTCCGCTTCACCGGGGGTCTGATCCTGCCGGCGAGCATCGCCAGCGCGATCGGCGTCGAACCGGGCGACCGCGTCACGGTCCTCGCGCTCGGCAGGGAGCACACGATCACGGTGGGCGCCGTGCTGAAAAGCTCTGTGTTCGGGGTGCTCGCCGCGAGCCCCGTGGCCGTGACCCTGCTCGGCAGCGCCCAGCAGCTGACCGGGTTGCGCGGCGTGGTCACGCAGGTTCTCGTCGAGCCGCGGCCCGGCGAGGAGCAGCTCGTCGCGGCTGGACTGCGCAAGCTCGCCGCCGGACGCCTGAACGTGCTGGCCGCAAACGATGAACTGGCGCTGCTCGCGCAGGCGGTCAAGCCGAACGACCAGTCGACGTCGCTGTTCGCGGCGATCAGCGTGATGGTCGGCTTCCTGCTCGCGCTCAACGCGATGCTGCTGACCGTGCCCGAGCGACGGCGCTTCGTGGCGGACCTGCGCATGCAGGGCTATGACTGGCGCCAGATCGTCGTGCTTCTGGCCTTCCAGGCGGTCGTACTCGGCGTGCTGGCGTCTGCCGTCGGCGTCGCGCTCGGAGACGCCATCTCGCATGCGTTCCTGCACCGCGTTCCGGGCTATCTCACCACGGCCTTCCCGATCGGCTCGCAGGAGACCCTGCACCTCGGCACGGTCCTCATCGCCGTCGGGTGCGGGGTGCTGGCAACGGTGCTCGCATCACTGTCCCCCGTGCTCGACCTGCGCCCAGACAGGCCGACCGACGCGATCTTCCGCGATCGATCGGGCGAAGGCGAGGTACTCGCGCGGGGAACCCCGCTGAAGCTGGCGATCGTCGGTGCGGCTCTGCTCGTGTCGATTACGGCGATGGTGTTGATCGCGCCCAACCTGACGATCGTCGGCGGCACTGCGCTCGCGCTGGCGGCGCTGCTCGCGATCCCGATCCTGTTCGCGGGCGTCGCGTGGATCCTGCAGTGGGCCGGCGAGCGCGTGGCCAGCAGCTCGCTGATCGTCGTCGTCTCGGAGCTGCGCGCGATCACCACACGCTCTGTGGCGCTCGCCGGCATCGCCGCGCTGGCGGTGTACGGGAGCGTGGCGATCGGCGGAGCGCGCGCCGACCTCATCCGCGGCCTTGACGCCAGCTTCGGCGAATACCTGGGAACGGCCGACGTATGGGTGACGACCGGCGGCAACGACCTCACCACCAACGCCTTCGACGCCGGCGACGCCACCGCCGCGGTCGCGCGCGCCCCCGGGGTCGCATCCGTGCGCCTCTATCAGGGCGGCTACCTCGATGTCGGCACGCGGCGTATGTGGATCATCGCCAGGCCCGCCGCCGACAGCGTGATGGTCCCGGCCAGCCAGCTCGTGAAGGGCAATATCGCCCGCGCCACGAGGCTGCTGCGCGAGGGCGGCTGGGCCACTGTCTCGAGTGCGTTCGCAGACGAACACGGCCTCGGCGTGGGAGGCTCCTTCACACTGCCGACACCAGCGGGCGCCGCGCGCCTGCGCGTCGCCGCGATCACCACCAACCTTGGCTGGTCGCCCGGCGCGGTGATCCTCGACACGGCGGATTACCGACGCTACTGGCAGACCGCCAAACCCTCCGCGCTGGAGGTCGATCTCAGGCCAGGCGTGAGCCAGGCGGCGGGCGGGCGGGCGGTCAGGCAGGCGCTGGCAGACCGCCCGGGCCTCGGCGTGCAGACGCTCAGCGAACGCGAGAGCGAGTACGACGCGAACGCTCGCCAGGGCTTGAGCGCGCTGGGCCAAATCGCCACGTTGCTGCTGATCGCCGCCGCGCTCGCGGTGGCGGCGGCACTCAGCGCGAACATCTGGCAGCGACGCTCGCGACTGGCGTCGCTGAAGATCCAGGGATACGACACACGACAGCTGTGGCGCGCCCTGCTGCTGGAGAGCGCGATCGTGCTGGGCGTCGGCTGCACGATCGGCGCCCTCGCGGGCATCTACGGCCATGCGCTGGCAAGCCGCTGGCTGAGGCTGGAGACTGGCTTCCCAGCGCCGTTCCAGGTCGGCCCAGGCAGAGTGCTCCTCACGCTGGCGCTGCTCGCGGCGGGCGCGCTCGCCGTCATCGCGGTGCCGGGGCTCGTCGCGGCGCGCGCTCCGGCGCGAGCAAGCCTTCAGGAGTGACTATGTATCGCCGCTCAGGTAAACAAAACTGTTCTGGTGATTGCTTCTTCGAGGAGGGGCCGCCTCGCGCTGACGAGCGCGTTCGCCAGCACCGCCTCCCGATACTGGCTAGGAGTCTTCCCACTCGTCGGCTGTGAGCTGCGCCACTGGCACGAACGCGCGCGCCAGATACCCGACCCCGTGCTCCGTCGCCTCGCTCTGCTCACCCAACGAGTCGAGCACGGCAACTACGAGGGCGCGGCCGCCTATGCCGCGCTCGTCCCGCGCGCATATCGGGCGCGCGTGGTACGCGCCGTCGTCGCTTTTCAGACGACCTACGATTACGTCGACACACTGTCCGAGCAGCCGAGCTCCGATCCGGTCGCCAACGGCCGCCAGCTGCACCTGGCGCTGCTGACCGCGCTCGATCCCGGCAGCGACCAGCCGGACTACTACCGACACTCCTCGGGCGGACGCGACAACGGATACATCAGGCAGTTGGTACAGGCGTGCCGAGATGCCCTCGGCACGCTGCCCTCCTACGCAGCCGTCGCGCAGCCGGCGCTGCGGGCCGCCAGCACGATCGTCGCCTACCAGAGCTTCAATCACGAAGAAGCCGGCGACCGTCCCCAGGCGCTCGCACAATGGGGAGCGACGGTGGCTCCGCCGGAGAGCAGGCTGCGCTGGTGGGAGGCAGCAGCTGGCGGCGCCTCCTCGATGACCGTGTTCGCGCTGATCGCCGCAGCGGCCAAGCCAGGGCTCAGCGCCGCCGAGACGGCGGCGACCCACGATGCGTACTTCCCGTGGATCAGCGCGCTGCACGTGTTGCTCGACAGCCTGATCGACCGTGCCAAGGACCTCGAGCACGGCCATCACAATCTGATCGACCACTATTCCTCGCCCTTCGAAGCCGCGCACCGCCTGGCGTGGATCGCAGGGCACGCAGTGCATGCCGCCGAGGCTCTCCCCGACGGCGCGCGCCATGCGCTGATCGTGGCCGCTATGGCGAGCTTCTACCTGTCCGCACCGGCCACCGCCGCGCCCGGCGCGCTGCTGGCGACGCAGCGCGTGATGGAGACGATGGGCGCCCTGGCGACGCCGACGATGGCAGTGCTGAGAGCGAGGCGCGCCGCCGGCCGGCTGCTCGACGGGGCGGGCGCCGCCGGGGCGCGATGGCGCACTTGAAACTCAAGTATTGGACTTTCCCCTTGCTCGCGAAGGTGCGTCGGCGCGATCATCAAGGGGCGTGAAACTGGGTCCATGTGCGAGCTACGCAGGGTGCGCAACATCCAGATCCCGCTTTCGTCTCGCCAGTGATCGAGCCGGGCGCCGGGCGGCGTCCGGCTCGTGTTTGACATCGCAGATCAGATCCGGATGAACGGCGCCATCACCATAGAGTTGACGCGCACACAGGTGGATCAGGTCGTGCGCGGCCGCTCCAAGGGAGACGGGGTGACCAGCGCGCTGCACAGCCTTGCCGATCGCGGGCTGATGTCGACTTACCCGGAGCTGTCGGCGAGCCCGCGCCTGTCACGATCGCTGCTGCTCGGCCTGCTCGTGCTCGCGTGCTTCCCCAACGACGGCAGCGCGCTGGCGGTGACCGACGTCGCCGCGAGCCTCGGCCTGAGTCCCAGCACGACCCATCGCTACATGACCACGCTGCTGGCAGTGGGCCTGCTCGAGCAGGATCCGCGCTCGCGCCGCTACCGCGTTCCCACCAGCGCGTAGGTGCGCTGCGCTCCCGCGCGAACCTGCGCGGAGACGTCCGCGCGAGCTCAGGCGGAGCCGGCGAGCAGGTGCGTGGCGGCCAGGCCCGCCCACTCGCCGTAGGGCGCGAAGAAGTCGCGCACCTGCTGTTCCTCGGCGCGGGCGTAGGGGTCGCCGCCGCTGAGCAGGCGCCCGACGAGCTTCAGCAGACCCACGTCTCCGGCAGGCACCTGATCGTGGCGGCCCTGTCCGTGCAGGGCGAGCATCTCGACCGTCCACGGGCCGATGCCGGGTATCGCGCGCAGCCTGCGCCACGCGCGCTCGTGCTCGGCGCTGTGCAGGTCTACGCGGCCACGCGCGACCTCGCGCGCAGCGCGCACGAGCGCGAGAGAGCGCGCGCCGGCCAGATCGAAGGACTGCAGGCGCGCGGGGGCGGTACCCGCCAGCACGTCCGCCGCGGGCAGGTCGCGCAGACCGCCCTGCACCCCGTCCCAGCTCGGCCCGCGACGCCCCAGAGCGGCCACCAGGCGACGCTCGATCGCGGCCGCCCGCTCGTACTCGATCAGCTGCTCGCAGATCGCCCACACGAGCGCCTCGAAGGGCTCCGGCGGGCGCCATACGCGCAGCCACGGACGCCGGCGCAGGGAACGCCCGATCAGCGGGTCGCGACCGAATCCGCGCAGGAAGGCGCGCAGATCCTCGTCGACTCCGAGCGCGAAGCGCATACGTTGGATGCCGTGTGCCGCGGCCGCACGGCTCACCGCGCGCGCCCCCAGCACGACTCTGTCCGGCGCCGGCTGCGCGACCCGCACGACCACCGGCAGCTCGCCGTGGTGCAGCAGACGCTCGAGCACAGCCCCGCGGCGGCGCACCAGCCCGTCCCCCCCGTTCCAGCGCGGCAGCCGAAACGGGCCGGCCGGCGCGAGCTCCACGCGCAGCTCCACCGGAAGGCTCAGCGGCTCCGCCTCAGTGATCGCCGGAGCCGCCCAGGAGGTGCACGTCCACGAGCAGCGAGCGGCTGCCCACGATCTGGACCAGCTCGACGGCCCTGCCTGCTCCGCTGGCGCCCGGCGTGCGGGCTCTGCTCACAGCGCGCCCTGCGCGCCGGCGCTTGGTGATCGCGGGCGAGCGCCGCTGGCGGCGATGCACCAGCCCGGCGACCGCGGCGCCCGCGACGAACCCACCCGCGGCCACCGCCGCTGCCTGCACCGCGGGGATGACCACGCCCGCCGAGCGCCGCTGCGGCGCGAGCGCTCCAACGGACGCATGCGCGTGCGCCACCTGCGACTCGCCGGTCAGCACGGGCAGCGCGTCTATCTCCTCACCGGCGCCCGCATCGATGTCCGGCGGCGAGGTTGGCTGCGGCGTCTCGCTCATGCGGGGGAGTGTAGAGGGCTGCCCAGACCGCTATTGCAGCAGCCGCTCATACACGCGGTAGCGCTTGACGATCTGTCCGCCCATCGCTTCCATGCCGCGGTTCATGGCGGTGTTCGTCTCGAGGATCCAGCCCATCTCGCCGCCCTTCTGCGGGCGCGCTTCGGCCGCGTCGAAGTGCAGCTGGTACAGCTTCGCCGCCACGCCCGTGTGCTGGTACTCGGGCTTGACGCCGAGGAAGCCGACACGCACCCGCGTCGTGATCTTGCCCTTGCGCAGGAAGTGCCACCAGCCGAGCGGCAGGAATTTGCCCTTCATCTTCGCCAGCACCTGGTTGAGATCGGGGAAGGTCATCGCCATCCCCACCACCTCGCCGGTGTCCTCGCGCTCGGCGATGAAGCACCAGTGCTTGTCGAACACCAGCTGGATCTCCTGCGCGTAGGCGTCGAGGTCCTTCTTGGAGTACGGCACGAAGTCCCAGTTCTTCGACCACGCGGCGTTGTAGACCTCGGCGAACGCGTCCATGTCTTTGCGCAGCTGCCTGCGGCGCATCGGACGCACCCTGATCCCGTGCTCGGACTGCGCCTTCTCCGCGAGCTCCCAGATCACCGGCAGCACCTTGCCGCGGTCTTCGACCTCCAGTTTCCACATCAGCAGATCCATCGCCTTGCTCATGCCCGCCTGCTCCATGCGCTGCTGGTAGTAGGGCGGGTGCCACGGCTGCTTGATCATCGGACGCAGCTCGAAGCCCTCGATCAGGACGCCGCTCTCTTCGTTCATCGAGAAGTCGGCGGGGCCAACCATGCGTTCCTTGCCGCGCTCACGCAGCCACCCGGCGGCTGCCTCCAGCAACGCGTCCAGCACCTCGAGATCGTCCTCGAACTCGAGGAAGCCGAACCAACCCCAGTTCTTCTTCTGGTAGTCGTTGAACGCGTGGTTGACCTGGGCGGTGATCCGTCCGACGACCCGCCCGTCGCGGCGCGCTAGGAAGTACTCGGCCTCGCCGTGGCTGAAGAACGCGTTCAGGCGCCGGTTCAGGAACAGCCAGCGCTCGAGCTTCGGCAGGGGAATCCAAAGCGGGTGGTTAGCATGCAGGCGGAAGGGCAGATGGATGAACGCTTTCAGGTCCGACCTGCCGGACACCGGGGTGACCTGAACGCCTGTCTGCTGGGAAACGCCCACCAAGCGAGACCATATATGCACACTTCGACAGACGTCTTCGCCAAGGTCCGCGGCCATGAGCGCGAGGATCTCTTGCGGGCCGCGCGCGAGGCCGACGTGCTGCCCTACTTCCACGTCCTCACCTCGGCGGCGATGCCCGTCGTGGAGATGGAGGGGACGACACGGATCATGCTCGGCTCGAACAACTACCTCGGGCTGACCGGCGACGAGCGCGTGCTGAAAGGAGCCGAAGACGCCCTGCACCGCTATGGGACCGGGCTGACCGGCTCGCGCTTCCTGAACGGGACGATTCCCCTGCACCTGGACCTCGAGCGGGAGATAGCCGAGTGGATGGGCACCGACGCGGCGATCGTGTTCACGACCGGCCATCAGGCCAACCTGAGCGCGCTGGGCACGATCCTCGGCCCTCAGGACACGGTGATAGTCGATTCAGGCGATCACGCGTCGGTGTTCGACGGCTGCCTGCTCTCGCGCGCAAAGCTGCGCCCGTTCCGGCACAACCGCCTGGAGAAGCTCGAGCGGACGCTGCAGCGCGCCCAGAACGACGGCGGCGGGGTGCTGGTGGTCGTCGACGGGGTCTTCTCGATGGAGGGGGACATCGCGCCGCTGGGCGAGATCTGCGAGCTGTGCGAGCGCTACGGCGCGCGCCTGATGGTGGACGAGGCGCACGGCGCCGGCGTGCTCGGGGCGCGCGGGGCCGGCACCGCCGAGCTGCTCGGGGTCGAGGATCGCGTGGACCTGCGGATGGGCACCTTCTCGAAGTCGCTCGCCTCCTGCGGGGGCTTCGTCGCGGGACCGGCGGACGTGATCGAGTATCTGCGGATCTACTCGCGCCCGTTCCTGTTCACCGCCTCCGCGGTCCCGGCCGCGCTCGGCGCCGCCCTGTCGGCGCTGCGGGTGTTGCGCTCGGACGACGGCCAGCCGCTGCTCGAGCGCGTGCTCGCCAACGCCAGGCGCTTGCGCGACGGCCTGGAAGACCTCGGCTACGCGGTCGTCAAGCCCCAGCCGCTGCCCGCCGACGTCGCCTCCGCCCCGGGCGTGCTGCACGAGGGAGCCGCGCGGCCGTCGATCGTCACCCCGATCGTCCCCGTGCTGGTGGGCGACGACTGGAAGGCGGCGCTGCTGTGGCGAGCGCTGTATGACGAGGGCGTGTTCGTCAACACCGCCCTGCACCCCGCCGTGCCCCCCGGAGGATCGCTCCTTCGCACCAGTGTGATGGCCACCCACGACCGCGACACGCTCGACCGTGCGCTCGAGGTCTTCGCTCGCGTCAAGCGCGAGTTCGAGGCTGAGCACGGGCCGCTGCCGGGACCGAACGTCGACTGATCCCGCCACGGCATACCGGCGCGACTCCGGCCCGCCGCTCGAGCCGAGCGCCCAGGCGGCCTAAGGACTTGTCCGTTTCTTCACAAGTCGCATCGCGATCGAAAAAGATCGCTTCTAGCGTACGAAGCGCCCGCCGCGCTGTTGACCGGCGACCCCGTCCTGACATAGCTTCCACGTGCGCTCTGCAAGACCGTTTCGAGGTTCGCCCCCCCACACGCCGTCGGGAGAGGGGCGACTTAGGCGGGACAGCCGCGACCAGTCGCGGGGGGACCTCGCACGGCCTCGCTGGCGCTCAACTGAAAACAAGCAAGCACGTCTTCGACGCGCGTGGCTCGCGGCGAGGACGGGGAGAGTGCCCTATGAACGCGACAGCGACGGTTGCCCCTGCCGGTCCGCAGTACATGCGCGCCCTTGAACGCGCCAACAAGGTTCGTCTCGCTCGCGCGGAGCTCAAGCGCCGCGTGGCGGTCGGCGAGATCCATGTGGCCGAGGTGATCCTCGAATGCCCGTGGGAGGCCCAGAGCATGGCCGTCGCCGACCTGCTGATGAGCCAGCGCCGCTGGGGGCAGACGCGCTGCCGCAAGTTCCTCGCCCAGGTTCCGATGTCGGAGAAGAAGACCGTCGGGTCGATGACCGAGCGCCAGCGCCGCACGCTGGCGGCGATGCTGACTTCGGTGAGCCGGGGTCGCGCGTGGACCGCGACCCCCTGGCTAACGGACAGCCTGACGAGAGCGTGAGCTGCCACCAGCCGGCGAGCATGCCGATCAGGCCGAGTCGCGGTCTCACCTCCCACACGCCGCATCCGCCCTGCCCGAGATCCCTGACGGGCAGCCGCGCGAACTTGTAGCTGCCCGGGTCCAGCCGCATCTGCGCCAATCGCTCGCGCGCGCGGCGCTCGTGCTCGGCGCGCTCGAGCACTCGCGCGCGCAGGTCCTGCACGGCGGCGGCGAGCTGGTCGCGCACACGCTCGAGCCCACCGAGGTCGAGCAGCGTGGGAGCGGCGCCGGCCGCGCCGGGAACGCCTGCGCAGGCAGGCGCGGCGATGTAGGGGAATCGCTCGGCGACCGTGCTCGAGAGCTCACGCTCGAGCCGCGCGATCTGCGCCCGCAGGGACGCCCTGGCAGCGCGCTCGTCCGCCTGCGTGCGGCCCGCCCGAGCATCCGCCATGAGCTTCCCGCCGGCGAGGCGATGATCCCGAGCATCGGTCAGCCGGTGCACCGGCTCGTCTCGATCGATGACCTGCTGCTCGTAGTGGGACACACCCGCCTCCTCTCCGGCAGGCGACAATTCTACCAGCGAACGTTGCGAGCACCGCCACTTCGCCGAACGCTCACGGCTGCTCGAGCGCCGCGCGGCACATCCACAGCGACTCCTCCGCGTACAGCGTCGGCACCCCCGCCACCTGGATCGCGAACAGCGTCACGCGACGCGTGCCCGAGCGGGGCTCGTGCCCGGGCGCGAGCTCTCCGAACAGGGTCGCGAGGGCGCCCGACGCGTCGGCGACGACCAGGCGCCCGGCGGGCAGCGGCGGCGCCTGCGCGGAGCGTCCCAGCGGCTCGCCCTCGCCACTCGCGCGCACGCCGAGCTGACCGTCGAGCGACTCCGCGTCCAGCGCCCACACTGGGACGCAGGTGTCCGCCAGCGCGATCAGCAGCACGTCCGCCAGCAGGCCGGACGTGAGGAAGCCGCCGCGCAGCATCCGCTCGGTGACGGCGGCCTCGATCGGCGTGCGCACGACATCGGGGTCGAGACCGATCTGCCGGAAGAAGACGCGGTAGGCGGCGGCTACGGGCTCCCGGCGCACGCTGACGGCGCGGGCGCCGCGCCAGCGGTTGGACAGTTCGCGCAGCCGCTCGAGGATCTCCGGCGGCGACGCGCCGGTGAGCGACTGCCCGCGCGTGTGCAGCGCCTGGCCGACGAGCAGGCGCAGCCCCGGCAGCTCCTCCTCGACCGCGGGCGAGCACCAGCCCCGGACGGACCCCTCGCACTCGCTCAAGCCGCCGGCTCCGGCCGTTCGCGGACCCGCGACGCGGCCACCAGCTCGCTCACCCGCCGGCGCAACGTCGCCAGCGACGCGCTGCCCAGCAGCGCATCGCTCTGCACGACGCCGCCACGGTAGGCGAAGTTCACCTGCGGGCAGGTGACCACTTTGTACAGCGCCGCCACCGCGCCGTCGCTGTCGACGCCGACTGGCAGCGTCAAGCCGAGCGAGCGCACCAGCCGGCGCAGCGTGCGGCGATCGCCCTCGATCGACACCGCCGCGAAGCGCACCCGCGGGAACGCCGGCACGAGCGCCTGCATCTCGGTGAGGACCCGCGGACACGAGCCGCCGTCGACGAACAGCGCCAGCACCACCGGTCCCCGTTCGTACAGCTGGCACACGTTCAGGATCTGCGCCCCGCGCTCGGCGCACGCCGGCACCCGTCCGTCCGCGCCATCGTCGGCGCGCGTGGCGATGTCGGCGTCTCCGTTGAGGCTCCCCAGCACCAGCGGCGTGGCGAACGGCGCGAGCGTGTGGCCGGGCGCGATGCCTGTGACGTCGGCGGATTTTGCGAACACGATGTTGACGACCACCAGCACGACGACCGCCAGCCCGAGCAGAGTCGAATAGCGCCTGCGCCGCGCGCTCACGAGCGGACCCACGCCCGGCGCACCCCATGCGCCACCGCCACCGGCTGCTCACGACCACCGCCTGACGCTGCGGCGGCGGCGTCCCCCTTCAGGGACGACTCGGCGATCACGAGCGTGGCGGGAAGGGCGACCAGCACACCCATGAGCGAGACGCTCAGGTCGATCAGCGTCACCAGGCCGAAGTCGCGGAGCATCGTGATGTCCGACAGCACGAGCACACCGAAGCCGGCGATCGCGGTCACCCCGGATGCGGCCACGGCGGCGCCCGTGCGGCGGTAGCTGCGGCGCAGCGCCTCGATCGTGTCGTAGCCGGCGAGCCTCTCCTGGCGGTGGCGCTCGGACAGGAGCACGCTGAACTCGGTCGACAGCGCGATCACGAGCGCGCCGAGCGTGACCGACATCGGGTTCAGCGGCACCCTCACCGCGAACAGGATCAGCGCCGACCATCCGCTCGCGAGGACGATCGGCACCAGCGGCACGAGCGCGCGGCGGCGATCCCCGCGGAAGGCCAGCAGCAGTACCAACGCGACCGCGGCCAGCCCGGCCAGCAGGGTCTCCAGGCGTCGCCACGGGTCGGCCACCTGCGATCCCGACTGCGCGGCCAGCACCGACAGCCCGACGAGGCTCGCGTGCACCCCCGCGGGCGGGTGCAGGCTCGCGCGCATCCGTTCGATCAGGCGCTGCTGCTGGTCGAGCCCCATCAGGCGGATGCCGAACGCGAGCGTCGCCACGTGCCTGTCGGGCGCTATCACGTCCTTGGAGAAGTACGCGGGGATCGCGCTGAGCAGGCCGTCGATCTCCCCCTGGGAGAGCTTTGCGGTGCGGGCGGTGCCAGCGGCCTGACCGTCGAACAGGTCGGGGAGCGAGAACGCCGGGCACAGGCGCGCCCTGGCGCAGCCCTTGGCGGAGCTGTAGCCGAAGCGGGCGAGCACGCTCTTCTGGTAGTCGATCATCCATTCGATCGTGGCCGGCTTGGTCAGGTCGTGGCCTTCGACCATCAGCTCGATTTCGCCGCCCACGCCGGTGATGCGCTCGACGGTGTTCAGGCTCTGCAGCGAGCTGAGGTTCTGCGGCACGAGCTTGGTGATGTCGGTCTGCACCTGGGTCTGCGTGTCCAAGCCCCAGCCGAGCGCCGCGAGCGCCAGCCCCACGCCCAGCACCCGCCCGGGGTGGCGCACGGAGCCGACGAGCGCGGCGCGCGTGAGCAGACGCGTGAGCGGGTTGTCGGCCAGCAGCTCGCGCGCGCCGCGCCACGCGGCCGCGACGGGACCGCTTGCCATCGCATCGGCGGCGCGCACGGGGCCTGCGGCGGATGACAGTGAGATCGCCGCTGCCCCGGCGGTGAGCGCGCACAGCAGCGCGATCGCCACGCCCACCACCAGCAGCAGTCCGAAGCCGCGCACCATCGGCACCGGTGAGAGCAGCAGCACGAGCATGGCGGCGGCGCTGGCGGCGGCGGCCGTCGCGATCGTCGGTGCGCCGGCCGCCGCCGCGCGCCGCACGACCGCCGCAGCGTGCTCGGACGCGGTGCGCGGGCTCTCGAGCGTGGCGCCCGGGTGCCCCCCGGCATCGCCCTCGAGCTCCTCGCCGGCGCGTGCCTGGAACTGGATCGCGTAGTCGACCGCGAGGCCGACCAGCACTGGCAGCACGGCGATCGACGCCATCGTCAGCGACGCGCCCACCGCCGACAGCGCGCCGAACGTGAGCGCGGCGGCGAGCAGTGCGAGCGCGAGCGGCAGCAGCCGGGGACGTCCGGTGAAGATCAGGCCTAGCGTGGCGGCCATCACCAGCAGAACGGCGATCAGCAGCAGCTCGATCGAGTGGCTGATGGAGCTGGTCAGATCGGCGACGATCACCGGCTCGCCGGTGACGAGGTATGTCTCTCCGTGCGTCAGATGCCATTGGGGCATCCGCACCGCCTGGCGGATCAGCGCGATCGTGCGGAGCTTCGCCGCTTCGGACAGCCCGGCCTTCATGCGCACCGACACGAGCGCCGCGTCGCGACTCGGGAACAGGTAGGCGAAGCGCGACTTGGGAGTGCCGGCGGGCTTGTTCGAGTCGAACACGACATCAGAGACGAAGTTGGCGTTTTCGATGCTCGGGGTCGCGGTCAGCCCGTATTCGAGCGCCTGCGTCAGCAGGCTCGACTTGAACGCCGCCAGCATGACGTTGCTGGCCTTGCGCCCCAGCGAGCGAGCCTGCGCGGTTCCCAGCCCGCGCGCGAGCGCCGCGCGCGAGACTTCCTGCTCTGCACGCCTGGCCTGCGCTTCGGCCTGGTGCGTGTCGGTCTGCAACTGCGTCTCGATCTGTTCGGCGGCCTCGTTGAGGAACGTGCCCGGCCCGAACACGACCTTGACGGTCTTCGCCCGTGCCAGCTGACCGCACGGCCCGTCCACCCCGCCCTCGCTGGCAAGCGCGCTCACGGGGACGTTGCCCGACAGGCAGCCCTCCAGGCCGGCCAGCCGCTCGATGTCCGAGCTCAGCACCAGCTGCTGCAGGCTGCCCTTCACCAGCACCACGATCGGCTCTTCCCCGAAGCCGCGGTAGAAGCGCTGGGTGGCCTGGTACTCCGAGCTCGAGCTCGACACAAGCGTGTCGGTCGCCGCCGTCGGACGCAGGCGCAGCGCGAGCCCGGCGGCCCCCAGCCCCAGCACCACCGCGATCGCCAGCACCAGCCGCGGCCGCCGGGCCGCACCACCCGCAAGGGCCGAGAGGAGTCGTGAGGAGTTCACAGCAGGAGAAGGCTAGTCCCGACCATCCTCCCGGGGGCCGGATCGTCGTTCCTGGCAAGGACGCGGTGAGCGAAGTGTGCTTTGCACACGAGCGATCGAGGACACAGCCAGGGACGAGGAGACGGTCGCCGGGTTACTCCATGCCCAATGGGCCGGTCGATTCGCCGGAGAGGAATTGGCGGACGAAGGGATTCTCGGAGGCGAACAGCTCTTCCGCCGGGCCCGACTCGACGATGCGGCCCTTCCACAGGACGGAGATGTGCTCGGCGACGCGCCGCGCGCTCATGATGTCGTGGGTGATCACCACGTAGCAGCCGCCGTTCTCCGCGTGGACTTCCTTGATCAGCTCGCACAGCAGCGCCGTGCGCACCGGGTCAAGGCCCGAGTCGGGCTCGTCGAACAGGACGATCTCCGGGTCGAGCACGAGCGATCGCGCGAAGCCCGCGCGCTTGCGCATCCCGCCGGAGAGCTCGTTGGGCATCTTCGCGCCCTCTCCGCCGAGGCCGACCTCGCGCATGCGCCGGTTGACGATCTCCGCGATCTCGTCCTCGCCCTTCTCGGTGTGCTGGCGCAGCGGGAAGGCGATGTTGTCGTACAGGTTGAGCGATCCGAACAGCGCGCCGTCCTGGAAGAGCACGCCGAACTTCCGGCGCAGCTTGAACAGCTCGTCGTCGGACAGGCTCGGGATCGACACGCCGTGCACGAGCACGTCGCCCTCGTCGGGGTACAGCAGCCCCACGATGTGCTTGATGCAGACGGACTTGCCCGTGCCCGACGGGCCGATGATCATCGAGATCTTGCCCTCCGGCAGCCCCATGCTCAGCCCTCGCAGCACGTGGTTGCGCCCGAACGACTTGTGCACCTCCACGAACTCGATCGCGTCGGGCGCCTCGGACGGGCGGATGGTCCCGGTGTGGTACTCGAACTCGTCCTCGCCCGAACGCTGGTCGGGCCCCGCGGACGCCATCCTCAGCCGCCGATCGGGGCTCGCGCGTTGGTGCCCCAGAAGATCTGGGTGCCGAATGCGTCGATCAGGTTCACGAGTATCAGGTTTAGCACCATCGACTTGGCGGTCGCGCGGCCGACGCCGACGGGCCCACCACTGGCGTTGTAGCCGTAGTAGCAGGCGACGAGCACGATCGCCGTGGCCATGGTCATCCCCTTGAGCACGCTGTACAGGAAGTCGACCGGGTTCTGGAACTGCCAGAAGATCAGCAGGTAGCCGCCGGAGGAGGTGAAGCCGAGCTGGTCGACCACGCCGAGATAGGAGCCCAGGTAGGCGATGCCGATCGCCCCGATGTACATGAACGGCAGCACGATCCAGGTGGCCAGCAGGCGCGTGGCGCACAGGAACACCATCGAGTCCACGCCCATCACCTCCAGCGCGTCGATCTCCTCGGAGATCCGCATCGCGCCGAGCTCGGCAACGATCCCAGTGCCGACCTTCGCGGCCATCATGTAGCCGAACACGATCGGCACGGCCTCGCGCAGGTTGCACCACGCGGCGAACACGCCCGCGTAGTTGGGCGTGCCCGTGGCCTGGTTGAAGTAGGCGGCCTCGATGCCGCACGTGTTCAGCCCCGTGATGAACACCAGGCTCCAGATGACGAGCGTGGAGCCGACGATCAGGATCCCCGCCTGGCGCAGCGACTCGCCGAAGAAGCGAAACACGCGCAGGCTCCACACGTCGCGGACGATGCCGCCGGTGAAGCGGCCGATCTCTCCCGTCGCCGCGAGCCATTCACGCGGCAGCGCAAGCAGCTCGTTCATCGGTCGAAGCCTCCCGCACGCGCCCAGTGAGGCGGTCGAGGATCGAGTCCAGCAAGGACGCAGGGAGCGTGGCGTGCTTCGCACGCGAGCGACCGAGGACGCCGCTGGGCGAAGGTCATCGGCCGTCTCACTTGATCACCAGAATCTGCGGGTGTGTCGCCAGCAACGTCTGGGTGAAGACGTAGTTGAACGCGCCGATCCCGAGGAAGGCGATCACGACCGCCTCGTTGACCGCGCGCCCGACGCCCTCGGCGCCGCCGGAGGCGGTCATGCCCTTGTAGCAGCACACGATCGCGATGATCGCCCCGAAGATCGTGGTCTTCAGCACCGACCCCCACAGGTCGGTCACCGACGCGTTGGCGAACAGCGTGTTCCAGAACGGCCCCAGCGTGCCGCCGTTGAAGATCTCCGCGAGCAGGCCGCCGTAGAGCCCGAACAGCACCGCGTAGATGTCGAACAGGCCGGTCACCACCATCAGCGCCAGGAAGCGCGGCACGACGAGGTTCTTGACGGGGTCCACGCCGAGCACCTGCAGCGCGTCGAGCTCCTCGCGCACCTTGCGCGCCCCCAGGTCGGCGGTGATCGCCGTGCCGGCAACGCCGGCGACCACGATGGCGGTGATGAAGGGACCGATTTCGCGAACCGCGGCGAGCACGAAGAAGCCGCCGAGACGGTCGAGCGCCCCGATCAGGTTGAGGAAGTCCGCCGCCTGCAGACCGGGGGCGCCGTAGCAGATCGCCACGATCGAGATCAGCAGCGGGAACCACACCAGGCGCAGCGTGAACAGGAACTGCGAGACGAGCTCCCCGCCGTATGGATACGGGGGCCGCAGGGCGGACCAGATCGTCCTGCCCGTGAGGATCATCATGTCCCCGAATTCTTCGAGCACATGTCCGAGCGGCACAGACACCCGTTCGGCGACGCTGCGAACCATCTATCCCTGCCCCTCCTCGGGTCGACCGGTGGTTCGTCAAACTCTACGCGATGGGCCACCCGTACGCCGCCAGCAGTGCTTGGCGGCCCTGTCGCGGGCGGTGACGGGGCGCCACCCCCGCTGGTATCGTGGCGCGATGTGAGGGGGAGGCGGAAAGGCTTCTGTGTCGTCGCACGCCGCGTTCGCGGCGTGTCCCGACGAGCGCCTAATGGGCTCGCCCTCGGGGCGGCGCTGGCGAGCGCGCTGGTTCTCGGCGGGTGCGGCGGCGCCGCGCGTCAGGACGCGAACGAACCGACGGGCACGTTCGCGATGGAAGTCGTTCACGCCAGCTTCCCCACCGATCAGTCGATCGCGCGCCAGTCCAAACTCGAACTGCAGGTGCGCAACACCGGCACCCGCACGGCGCCGAACGTGGCGGTGAGCGTCGACTCGTTCGACTACGCCTCGCACTATCCCGGGCTGGCCGATGACAAACGGCCGATCTGGGTGATCGAACGTGGCCCCGGGGCAACGGCCGAGCCGCCCGTGGAAACGCAGGAAGTGAGCGTGCCGGGCGGCGGCGAGACGGCGTACGTCAACACCTGGGCGCTCGGCGCGCTCGCGGCCGGCCAGACGCGAACGTTCACCTGGCGGGTCATGCCCGTCAAGCCCGGCAGCTACACCGTCCACTACACCGTCGTCGCCGGGCTCGCCGGGAAGGCGAAGGCCGCGCTCACGTCGGGCGCGCCCGTGCAGGGACAGTTCGCGGTCGACATCGCCCCCGCCCCGCCGCTCACCCACGTGAACCCCGCGACCCTCCGCCCCGAAGTGGGCGAGGCGCCGGCGACGCCGTAGAAGCCGGGCCCGGTTGGCCCGTTTGGCCGGGTGTCGAAAAATCCCACCTCCGATTTCGCCATCGGGTGATCCCCTTCCGCTAGGTTGGCATTACGATTGCGTGCGGCGCCGCGCTCGTCGGAGCGGGCGTACCCGACCCCTTCTCCAGGAGAATCGACCTCGCCCATGCCCAGGACCCGTCAGCAGAACGTCACCGCCGCGCAGTGGAGCGCCAACGGAGCCGCCCTTGGCTCGCCCGATCTGACCATCGCCGACAACCAGGTCTTCGGGGCGAACGTGTTCTCTCCGGCCGTGCAGCGCCGCCGGCTGCCCAAGCACGTGTACAAGGCGCTGCAGCGGACGCTCGCGCGCGGCGAGGCGCTCGATACGACGCTCGCCGACGCGGTCGCGCAGGCGATGAAGGAATGGGCGTTGGAGAAGGGCGCCACGCACTACACACACTGGTTCCAGCCGCTGACGGGCTCGACGGCGGAGAAGCACGACTCCTTCTACGGGCCCGCCGGAGACGGCACCGCGATCGCGGAGTTCTCGGGCAAGGAGCTGATCCAGGGCGAGCCCGACGCGTCGTCGTTTCCGACTGGCGGCATTCGTGCGACGTTCGAGGCCCGCGGCTACACCGCTTGGGATCCGACCAGCCCGGCGTTCATCCTCGAGAACCCCAATGGGGCGCTGCTGTGCATCCCCACTGCGTTCACGTCGTGGACGGGCGAGGCGCTCGACCACAAGATCCCGCTGCTGCGCTCGATGGACGCGCTGTCGGGGGCTGCCATGCGCGCGCTCGACCTACTCGGGGTCGAGAACGCCGCACGCGTGTTCACGACGATCGGCTGCGAGCAGGAGTACTTCCTGATCGACGAGCAGTACTTCTTCGAACGTCCCGACCTGGTGACCACCGGGCGCACGCTGTTCGGGGCCAAACCGCCGAAGGGCCACGAGCTCGACGACCACTACTTCGGCTCGATCCCCGAGCGCGTGCTCGCGTACATGCTGGAGCTGGAGCTGGAGCTGGCGAAGCTGGGCGTGCCGATCAAGACGCGCCACAACGAGGTCGCGCCCAACCAGTACGAGGTCGCGCCGATCTTCGAGAACTCCAACGTCGGCGCCGACCACCAGATGATCACGATGCAGCTGATGCAGAACACCGCCCGCCGCTACGGCCTGATCTGCCTGCTGCACGAGAAGCCGTTCGCCGGCGTCAACGGCTCGGGCAAGCACAACAACTGGTCGATGGGCACCGACACCGGCTTGAACCTGCTCGACCCGGGCGACACGCCCGCGGAGAACCTGCAGTTCCTGTTCTTCTGCGCGGCCGTCATCCAGGCGGTGAACAAGCACCAGGCGCTGCTGCGCGCGTCGATCGCCAGCGCCGGGCAGGATCACCGCCTGGGCGCCAACGAGGCGCCGCCGGCGATCATCTCGATCTTCCTCGGCGCGGAGCTGGAGAAGGTTTTCGGAGCGATCGCCGCGGGCAAAGTGCAGCCCTCCAAACCGGGCTCGTTCCTCGGGCTTGGCACGCCGGTGCTGCCACCGCTGCCGCTGCACGGCGGCGACCGCAACCGCACGAGCCCGTTCGCCTTCACGGGCAACAAGTTCGAGTTCCGCGCGCTCGGCTCCAGCTCCTCGCCGGCGTTCCCCAACACGGTGCTGAACACCATCGTCGCCGAGTCGGTCGACGAGCTCACCGACAAGCTGAAAGCCGCGCTGAAAGGCTCCGGCGCGACCCTCGAGAAGGCCGTGACCAGCGTCGTCAAGGACGTGTGGGCTGCGAACAAGCAGATCGTGTTCGACGGCGACGGGTACTCCGAGGCGTGGCACAAGGAGGCCGAGAAGCGGGGCCTGGCGAACCTGCGCACCACCCCCGACGCGCTGCCGTGGCTGGTCGAGAAAACAACGGTGGCGGCGTTCAAGAAGTACAAGGTGCTGTCCAAGCGCGAGCTCGAGTCCCGCTTCGAGGTGTTCACCGAGCAGTACGTGATGACCATCAACATCGAGGCGGAGACGGCGGCGTCGATCGCGCGCACGATGGTGCTGCCGGCGGCCGTGCGCTATCTCAACGAACTGCGCGCCAGCGGCCTGGACGAGCTGACCGAGGAGATCGAGCCGCTGATCAAGGAGCTGCACTTCGCACAGGTCAAGCTCGAGGACGCCAACCTCGACGAGAACCACCCGGAGGGCTCGCCGCAGAAGGAGGCGCTGTACATGCGCGACACCGTCATCCCCGCGATGGAAGACGTCCGCGACGTCACCGACCGCCTGGAGCGGCTCGTCGCCGACGACCTCTGGACGCTCCCCAAGTACTCGGAGATGCTTTTTATTAAGTGACCCGGCCCCCTGGCGGCCGTGGGTCAAGCGGGGCAAGGACGCAGGGAGCGTGGCGTGCTTCGCACGCGAGCGACCGAGGACGCCGCCCCGCGCAGCGCCCACGGTCGCCAGGCTTAGGGCAGAAAACGGCGGCGGCCTGTGCGCTCGCGGTAGGTGCAGTCGAGCACCTGCGGGCAGCGCATGAGCCAGCCGTAGTCGTGGCCGGGGTGCAGCGAGACGAGGATCGCCAGCTCGTAGTCTTCGGGACCGAAGCCGGAGGCGTCGCGGCGGGGGTCGGGGTCGATGCCGTGCATCGCTTCGCCGTCGACCTGCAGCACGGGCACGAGCGGGTCGTGGAAGTCGACCTGCGCGCCCTCCGCCGCAAGCAGCGAGATGATCTCGGCGGCTGGCGTGTTCGTGCAGTCGCCGACGCCGGGCTTGTACGCGGCTCCGACGACCAGCACGCGCACGTCGCGCAGCTGGCGTCCCGAGCGCAGCAGCAGCTCATGCGCGCGCATGGCCACACGACGCGGGCGCGCGGCGAGCGTGCGCACAGCCTCCTCGGCGAGCGTCGCCGGGCGGCCCCGCTCACGCAGCGGCGCAAGCAGGCAGTGCGGGTCAACCCCGACGCCATGACCGCCGACCCCCGCGGAGGGGTAGTGCGCCATGAAGCCGAACGGCTTGGTGGCCGCCGCGTCGGTGACCTCGATCGGGTCGACGCCCTGCGCCTGGCACGCGTCGGCCATCTCGAACGCGAGGGCGATGTTGACGGCCCGGAAGGTGCTCTCGTACAGCTTCACCATCTCTGCCGCCTCGGGCGAGGAGACACGGTGCAGTTGCCCAGCGATGTGGCGCAGCAGCTCGGAGGCGTGCGCGAAGCACGTCTCCGTCACCGCGCCCACCACCCGCGGGGTCGACAGCTGCTCGTGCTCGGGCACGCCGGGGTCGATGCGCTCGGGCGAGTACGCGACGAACACGTCCTCGCCGGCGCGCAGGCCGCGTTCGGCCAGCGGCTTGACGAGCAGCTCGCGTGTGCTGCCCACGCGCGCGCTCGACGTCAACACGAGCGTCTGTCCCGCACGCGCGTGCGCCACCACCGACACGCACGTGCGCAGCAGCGTTTCTGTGTTGGCGCGCCCCTGCCGATCGACCGTGGCCGGCACGCTGATGAGCACCAGGTCGGCGGCGTGGACGGCCTCGATCCCGTCGGTCAGCACGAAGTCCTCGTCGCCGATCTGACCAGGCAGATCCTCGCGCCGCGAGCCCGGGAGCTCGGCGCGCCCGCTGCGGATGTCGTTCAGGCGGATGGAGGACGTGTCGATGCCGACGATCCGAAAACCCGCGCGACGCAGCGCGAGCGCGCTCGGCAGGCCGGCGTAGCTCAGGCCGACGACCGCGACGAGCGCCTGACCGGGGTCCGCGCCGCGGGTGATGCGCAAAGCGCCCGCGGCCGTCTCCCACGGCGGCTCGCCGGGCCACGCCGGCGCCGTGTGCTCTGCCTGATCCTTGACAGGTGCGTCGAGTACAAACTCCGGTGACATCGTGATCCCCCTACCGCTCGCTTGACCGTCGTCGCAGGCAGTGTGCACCCCCGCAAACCTGTATCGGTAGATGTTCGACGCGTAATCGATGTTCGCGTCCCGCCGGGCGTACACGCGTGCCGGCCGCTTCGGGCAACGGCCTGCCCGAAGGGTGCCGCGGACGGCCCGAGAGGTGCATCGGATCGCCGATAGCATTGCCTGCAATGCCTACGCGCGATTACCTGCGAGCCATCTCCGAGCACGTCGTCGTGTACGACGGCGGCATGGGCGCCACGCTCGAGCAGTTCGACCTGACAAGCGAGGACTACGGCGGCCTGCAGGGCAAGTGCCATGAGGCGCTCGTGCTCAACCGCCCGGATGTGATCGAGGGCGTGCACGCCTCGATGCTCGACGCCGGCGCGGAAGTGCTGGAGACGGACACCTTCCAGGGCTCGCGCATCAAGCTCGGCGAGTGGGGCCTCGCGGACTACACCGTGGAGATCAACACCAAGGCCGCCGAAATCGCGCGCAAGGCCGCCGGCGAGCACCGCTTCGTCGCCGGTTCCATTGGGCCCACCGGCTACCTGCCCGCCTCCGAGGACCCGTCGCTGGGGCGGATCCGCTTCGGCGAGCTGGTGGAGGTCTTCACCGAGCAGGCCGAGGGGCTGATCGACGGCGGCGCCGACCTGATCATCATCGAGACCGCGCAGGACATCCTCGAGGTCAAGGCCGCGGTGTTCGGCGCGCGCGCGGCGTTCAAGAGCACCGGGCGCGCACTGCCGATCCACACGTCAGTGTCGCTGCTGCCAAACGGCGGCAAGATGCTGCTGGGCACCGACATCTCAGCCGTGCTCACGACGCTGGAGGCGCTGAAGGTCGACGTGATCGGCCTCAACTGCTCCACCGGGCCCGAGGACATGCGCGACGCGATCCGCTTCCTCGGCGAGCTCTGCCCCGTGCCCGTCGCGTGCATCCCCAACGCCGGGCTGCCGCTGCAGGGTCCCGACGGCGAGACGATCTTCCCCGAGAAGCCCGAGCCCTTGGCTGAGGCGCTGAAGGAGTTCGTGGAGCGCTACGGCGTGGGCATCGTCGGCGGCTGCTGCGGCACCACGCCCGAGCACATACGCGCAATTGCTGAGCGGGTTGCGGGACGACCGGCAGCCCCCCGTCCCGCACCGCGCGCGCCGCACCTCTCATCGATGATCGCGGCAACACCGCTCGCGCAGGAGCCCGCGCCGACGATGGTGGGAGAGCGCGTCAACTCTCAGGGCTCGCGCAAGGCCAAGGAGCTGCTGCTCGCCGACGACTACGACGGCCTCGTGCAGATCGCCGAGGACCAGGTGACCGGCGGCGCGCACGTGCTCGACCTGTGCGTGGCGCTGACCGAGCGCACCGACGAGGACGAGCAGATGCGCATCCTCGCCAAGAAGATCTCGCTGACCCAGCCCACGCCGATCCAGATCGACTCGACCGAGCCGGAGGTGATCGAACGCGCGCTCGAGCAGATCCCCGGCCGCGCGATCGTCAACTCCGTGAACCTCGAGGCCGGGCGCGCGAAGCTCGACCGCGTGGTGCCCGTCGCGCTCGCGCACGGCGCCGCGCTGATCGCGCTGACGATCGACGAGGTCGGGATGGCCAAGACCGCCGAGCGCAAGCTCGAGATCGCCAGGCGCATCCGCGACCTGTGCTGCGAGGAGCACGGCCTCGACCCTCAGCTGCTGATCTTCGACTGCCTCACGTTCACGCTGACGACCGGCGATGAGGAGTGGCGCCCCTCCGCGGTGGAGACGATCGCGGGAATAAAAGCTATTAAGGAGGGGATCGCCGGGGTGAAGACCTCGCTGGGGGTCTCGAACGTCAGCTTCGGCGTCTCCCCCGGCGCGCGCGCCGTGCTCAACTCGGTGTTCCTGCACCACTGTGTGGACGCAGGGCTCGACCTGGCGATGGTCAACCCCAACCACATCACCCCCTACTCGGAGATCCCCGACCTCGAGCGCGAGCTCGCCGACGACCTCGTGTTCAACCGCCGCGAGGACGCGCTGGAGAGGTTCATCGAGCACTTCGAGTCCAAGGGCCCGGAAGACGAGGCGCAGGGCGCGGCCGACCCGACCGAGGGCATGGAGCCCGAGGAGGCGCTGCACTTCCACATCCTGCGCCGCCGCCGCGACGGCGTCGAGGAGTGGATCGACAAGAGCGTGCAGAAGATCGGCGCGGTGCCGACGCTCAACGACGTGCTGCTGCCGGCTATGAAAGAGGTCGGCGACAAGTTCGGCGCCGGCGAACTGATCCTGCCGTTCGTGCTGCAGTCGGCGGAGGTGATGAAGCGCGCGGTCGCGCAGCTGGAGAAATACCTCGACAAGATCGAGGGCTACACCAAGGGCACCGTCGTGCTCGCGACCGTGTTCGGCGACGTGCACGACATCGGCAAGTCGCTGGTGAACACGATCCTCACCAACAACGGCTACACGGTCGTCGACCTCGGCAAGCAGGTGCCGATCCAGACGATCGTCGACGCCGCGCAGGAGCACGACGCGACCGCCATCGGCCTGTCCGCGCTGCTCGTGTCCACCTCCAAGCAGATGCCCGCGTGCATCCAGGAGCTGCACGCCAAGGGCCTGCCCTACCCGGTGCTGATCGGCGGCGCGGCGATCAACCGCGCGTTCGGCTACCGCGCGCTGTATCCCGGCGGCAAAGACTCAGACGTTGTGTACGAGCCGGGCGTGTTCTACTGCAAGGACGCCTTCGAGGGCCTGGCGGTGATGGACCAGCTGATCGACGCCGACGCGCGCGGCGCGCTCGTGCAGAAGCTGCTCGCCGGCGCCACCGAGTTCCGCGCCAAGGGCGACGCGCCGGTCGAGGAGGTCAACCTCGCCGATGACTCCGTGCGCTCGCCCGCCCGTACCGACGCGCCGATCCCCACGCCGCCGTTCTGGGGGGTGAGGGAGATCCCGGTGGACCTCGACGAGGTCTACCGCCACCTCGACACGCACGTGCTGTTCAAGCTGCACTGGGGCGGCAAGGGCGTCAAAGGCGAGGCCTGGCAGACGCTGTTGCGCGATGACTTCCGCCCGCGCCTGGAGCGGATGTGGAAGGAGCAGGACTATCTGCACCCGCGCGCGCTGCTCGGCTTCTTCCCCTGCTACGCGCGCGGCAACGACATCGTCGTGCTCGACCCCGCGGACCGCACCACAGAGCTCACGCGCTTCGTCTGCCCGCGCCAGCCCAAGGGCGACCGCATCTGCCTCGCGGACTTCTTCAGGCCTGCGATCGGCCCGGACGGCAATCCCTCCCCCACCGGTCAGCCGCCGGCGGAGCTCGACGTGATCGCGGTGCAGGCCGTGACCGTCGGCTCGCAGGTCACCGAGCTGATGGCAAAGCTCGAGGCCGAAGGCGAGTTCGCCGAGCAGCTGTTCGTGCACGGGCTCGGCGTGCAGACCGCCGAGGGCCTCGCCGAGTGGCTGCACCACGAGGTAAGGACGATGCTCGACATCCCGCTCACGCAGGGCCGGCGCTACTCGTGGGGCTACCCCGCGGTGCCCGAGCAGTCAGAGCACCTGAAGGTGGAGAAGCTGCTCGACCTCGGCCAGATCGGCATGAGCATCACCGACGGCTACGCGCCCGAGCCCGAGCAGTCGACGCTGGCGCTCGTCGCCCACCACCCGCAGGCGATCTACTTCGGTACGCGCCAGGGGCGCCTGCTCCCCGACGGCTCGCCCGACGACGTCATCCGCGGCTCGGCCAGCGACCCGTCGCTGTTCGCCGACCTCGACGATCAGGATCCGCCGGATGGCGCTGTCGAAGGCGAGGACGAGCCCGCGATGGCGGGCGAGGGCGCTTCCTGAGCCCCAGCAGGCGCTGCTCGCGCCTCCCACCCGACTACGGCATCACCCTCCGACCGGCGATGGTCGAGCGGATCACGCGTGCGCTGTAGACCTGGGTTCCCGGACGCGGCCCGCGCAACCTGGCCAGCTCGGCTCGGACCAGGCGGGTGTCGATCAGGCCGGCCCGGCAGCCGGCTGTGCGCCAGCCGTCGCGACCGTCGGGGTGGACGTCTCTCTTGACTTGTGAAACAGCGGATGTGTTCTGCACGCCAGCCATATCGGCCGCGCGGGCGCGCGACTGAAGCCTGCAACCTGCGACTCCCAGCCTGCAACCTGCGACTCCTCGCGGTGCGCTAGGACTCTTCGCGGGGCGGCGGGCGGAACAGGATCCGCTTGACCTCGTCGGCCGTGCCACCGCCGAGTCGCAGCGCCGTCTGGAAGCCCTCGCCGCCGAGATCGCCGGCGTCGAGCGCGCGGCGCAGCTCGTTCAGCGCCGCGTGATCCTCCTCCTGGACGTGCTCGCGAGCGGTCTCGAGCATGATCAGATGACGCGGGCGCTTGAGCGCCGCCGCCATGCGCACGAACGGCTCACGCTCGCCCGCGTCGAGACCGTCGAGCGCCAGCACCACCGTCTCCCTGTTCCCCAGACGCTTGGACACGGCCGCGCGCAGCAGCTCCGCGGCGCGCGCGTCGAGTTCCTGCTCCTCGACGCGCCCGGCCAGCAGCGCACGCACCTTGCCGAGCGACAGCAGGCACGCGCGGTCCTCGATCAGTCGATCGACGAACCTGTCGCGCTCTGCCAGCGAAGCGCTGGCGACGACGAGCAGGCTCCCCGGGGAGTAGCGCAGCCGGTCCGCCGGCGGGAGCACGCGGCAGTGGACTGTCAGGTCGGCGGGCCGCGGCGGGGCACCGTCGCGGCGGGGTCGATCCGAGGACCAGCCGGTCCGCTCGTCGGCTGAGATCTTGACGCTGCGCGCCGGAGGTCGTGTGGCCATACCCCCCATCATGCCCTAAACCGGACGCCGCTCCGGCCCCCGACCGCGCGCGCCGCTCAACTCGAGGCCTGCGCGACCCCGGCGATCAGCGCCAGCTTGGCCGCACGGTCGAGCTGTTTGATCCGCGCCTCTTCGCGCCTGGCGGCCGTGCGGTCGGCCATCGGCAGCGCCAACGCGAGCTCGACCGGCAGGCGGCTGGCGGTGTAACGGCTGGCCTTGCCGGAGCGGTGGGCGGCCAGGCGCCGGCGGACGTCGGTGCTCCAGCCGGTGTACAGCGACCCGTCGGCGCAGCGCAGCATGTAGACCCAAGCGTCGTCGGACTGTATAGCCATCGTTATACACTACACGCGATTGATGAACCAGGAGCCAGCCAGCCAGCCAGCCACAGCCCAGCCGGACTACCCCTCGGCGCTCGAGACCGCGACGGCGCGGTGGCCACCGACAGCCGACGCGGGCAGCGGCCCGAGCTTGACGGGCGCGGCGTGCATGGTGCGCAGGCGCACATCCCTCCAGGAGAGGCCCTCGTTGACGAGCGCGGGCAGGCCCATGATCAGCGCGGTGGCGACCTCGACGGCCTGCAGGACGATGCCGTAGGCGATCGCGTCGGGGGTGGAGACGTGGTAGGCGCCCGCGAGCACGGCTACGCAGGCAGCCTGGAAGACGCCGACGTTGGCGGGCGTGGCGGGGATCACGGCCGTGACGTTGACGGCGAACAGCACCCCGGCGGCGGCGGCGACCCCATCATGGGAATCCAGGCCGAGCGCGACGAGCAGCAGCCAGCACGACAGCCACTGCAGGCCCCACGCCCCGAGCTGGGCGACGGTGGCGAGGACCGCGCGGCGCGGTTGTGCGAACACGCGCAGGCCGTCGCGCAGGCGCATCAGCGAGCGGCGCACGCCGGCCAGCAGCGCCTGCAGGCGCCGCGAGCGCGAGATGGCCGCGGGCGGGATCAGCACGGGCGCGAGCGCCAGCGCGAGCAGTGCCGCGAGCGGCGCGAGCGCGATCAGCAGCAGCGCTCGATCGTGTCCGTCGAGGACGCTGACACTGGAGAGCGTGACGACGCCGAGGATGGTGAGGGCCAGCAGGTTGAGCAGCGTCTGGGAGACCATCGTGCCGAGCACGATCGGCAGTGTCTCCCGTGCGCGCCCGAGGCGGCGCGCGACGATCAGCGCGCGCGAGGGCTCGCCGAGACGGGCGGGCAGCGTGGCGGACATGAGCACGCCGATGAACGTGCCCTGCATCGCGTCGCGGCGTTTGGCGCGGCGCCAGGTGGGAGCGGCGGCGAGGATCGAGTGCCACGAGATCGCGCGCGCGAACATGGCGGCGCACATCACGGCCAGGCCGGCGGCGAGCAGGCCGGGCTTGGACGCGAGCAGCGAAGCGGCCACGCGCGCCACGCCCACCCGTTGCAGCGCGATGGCGGCGAGCCCGGCGCCGGCGAGCGAGCTGACGAAGAGGCCTGCTCGGCGCAGCGAGCGCATTCGCCGCGGGTGGCCGACCAGCGGCGGACCGGCGGGGACGAGCGACGGCAGCCGCTCGGCGGGCACGCGCGGCAGCCGGTCGGCGGGAGCCAGGCCGCAGCGAATGGCGACGCGTGTGAACCGACTGCCCCCCCGCCCGGCGGGCGACGCGACGCGCAGCGCCTGCTCGTAGCTGTCGAGCACTTCGGCGGCCACGTGCGGCCACGCGAAGCGCTCGGCGCGCGCGAGCGCGCTGAGCGCCATCCGCTCGCGCAGTCGGCGATCGAGCGCGAGCGTGCGCAGCGCCTCGGCCAAGGCGAGCGCGTCCCCCGGCGCCACGAGCGTGCCGTCGCGACCGTCGCGCAGGACGTCGCGGTAGCCGGGGATGTCGGAGGCGACGACCGGCGTGGCGGCGGCGAACGCCTCGGTGAGCACCATCCCGAAGCTCTCGCCGTGCAACGAGGGCGCGCACAGCACCTCGGCGCGAGCGAGCTCTTCGAGCTTGCGCTCCTCGGAGACCTTGCCGAGCGCGTGCACGCCGCGGTCGTCGAGCATCATGTGCGCGACCTCCTCGGGGCTCGCGCCGACGAGCGTGAGCGTCGCGGGGATCTCCTCGCGCAAGGCCTCGAACGCGCGCAGCAGGATGGGCAGGCCCTTGCGCTGCACCGCCTGTCCGATGAACAGGATCCTCAGCTGACCGGTCTCCTGCGCGGCGTGCGCCGGCTCGGCGCCGTCGGGGAGGTGGACGCCGTTGGGGACGATGCGGTAGCGACCGCCGTAGAAGCGCCGGGCTGTCCACGCGGCGGCCTCGGAGACGGCGATGCGCGCGTGCAGGCGGTTCATCCGCCGGCGGCCGCCGAGCGGGACCGCGGCGATGCCGTTGGTGAGGAGGTTCTCGGAGTAGGTGTGGAAGGTGCCCACGAGCGGCAGCTCGCCGGCGCTGGTGAGCGCGTCCCAGGAGAGCAGCGGCACCACCGGCTCGTGGATGTGCAGGACGTCGTAGCGGCCGCGGCGCAGCTCGCGACGCAGTGCGAACACCGGCCCGGGCGCGATCGCCATGTTCGAGACGGCGCCGTTGGCGGGCACGCCGATGGTGCGCCCGAGCGAGACGAAGTCCTCGCCGACGGAGCGTGGCTGGGGGCGCGCCCCGCGATGCAGGCGCCGGGAGCGCGCGTCGTCGGGGTCGAACGGCGCGAGGATGCGCGGCTCGTGCCCGGCGGCCGTCAGCTCGGCCGCAAGCGCCTCTATGTGCCGCGTGACGCCACCCGGGTAGGTCCACGAATACGGCGACAGCAGCGCAATTCGCACGGGCACACACTCTATCCGCCGGGCAGGCCTTTCCGCCGGGCAGGTCGCGGGGGCCGCGCCGGATCTGGACGGCGTGCGACCTCGCGGTGCGATAATCGGGCGTATGAGCGCTCGCCATTTCGTCAAGTACACGTTCCTGAAGCTCGATCCGGCGTGGCGTCGCCGGGACGGCGAGCGCCGCGCGCAGGACAAGCGCGAGTTCGCGGCGGCGTGCGAGGACTTCGCCGACGGGCATCTGCTGCAGAGCTTCTCGCTGGTGGGCACGCGCGGGGACGCCGAGCTGCTGCTCATCTCGGAGGCGGAGAACCTCGACCGCATCCACGAGTTCCACGTGGTGCTGGCGCAGAGCGGCCTGATGCAGTGGGCGCAGATCCCGTACTCGTTCCTGGGGATGCGCAAGAGCTCGGAGTACTCCGAAGACGAGCGCGTGACCCCCCGCGGCTTTCGCGGGAAATACGTGTTCGTGTACCCGTTCGTGAAGTCGCGCGAGTGGTACGCGCTGCCGTCGCAGGAGCGCTGGCGCATCATGCAGGGCCACATCCAGGTGGGCCGCGAATACCCGGGCGTGGACAACCACACGACCTACTCGTTCGGCCTCGACGACCAGGAGTTCGTGGTCGCGTTCGACACCGACGACGTGGGCACGTTCCTGGATCTGGTGCAGCGCCTGCGCACGACGGAGGCCTCGCGCTTCACGGTGCGCGACACGCCGAGCTTTACGTGCCTGGCGATGTCGCTGGAGCGCGCGCTGAACGCGCTCGACGGCGAGTCGGTCGCGCTCGAGGTGCTCCCCGCGGTGTAGACGCAGCTCCGATGCGCGTCGGGCGCATCGGTTCGTTGACTCGGCCTCGGCGTTCTGAGAAGATCCCACGCGAGGACGCGTTGCGTTGAGGGATCTGGACATGCGGCGCGTGATGGGCCATTGCGACGGGGGACGCGATCGACAGGAGCACGATGCTCGGGCCGACAGGACGTGTGCAAGCAGCGCCGAATCTCTATCCAGGCGATCGCTTCGGGGGCATTTACAGAGCGCGAGCGGCAAGACGCCCCGTGGAGCCGGGACGGGCGCTGGCGGCGGCTTTGCTGCTGTCGCTGTTGCTTGGAGCCGCGATCGTCGTGGGTCTTGGTGGTGGGCGCGCCTCGCCGCTCGCGCGCCAGAGCTCCTCACATGAGGGGCTTCTCGGCCTTCCCGCGGCTGCTCGCGGTCTCGTCTCGGGAGCGCTCGGCGCTGATGACCCGGCGCTCAAGGCGCTCATCCAGCAGGGCGAGAAGCTCACTGGTGGCGGGGAGGTCGGCCAGGGCGGATTCGGCGCAAGCGTGGCGCTGTCGGCGGACGGCGACACAGCGCTGGTCGGCGCCCCTGGCGACGATGGCGTCGGGGCCGCGTGGGTGTTCACGCGCACGGGCTCGACCTGGACCCAGCAGGGCCCGAAGCTCACCGGCGGCGGGGAGATCGGCAACGGCGAATTCGGCAGAAGCGTGGCGCTGTCGGCGGACGGCGACACCGCTCTGATCGGTGGCCGTGGCGACGACGGCGACGTGGGCGCGGCGTGGGTGTTCACGCGCTCGGGCTCGACCTGGACACAGCAGGGCGAGAAGCTCACCGGCGCCGGAGAGGTCGGCGACGGCGATCTGGGAGTGAGCGTGGCGCTGTCCGCGGACGGCGACACAGCGCTGGTCGGTGGCTCGGCTGACGATGAGATGACCGGCGCGGCTTGGGTGTTCACGCGTTCGGGCGGAGTCTGGAGCCAGCAGGGTGAAAAGCTCACCGGCGGCGAAGGGTGCGGCACGCCGTTCTTCGGCAGGAGCGTCGCGCTGTCAGCCGACGGCAACACGGCGCTGATCGGCGGCCCGGTCGACTGCGACGTCGGCGCCGCGTGGGTGTTCACGCGCACGGGCACGAGCTGGAGCCAGCAGGGCGCGAAGCTGACCGGCGGCGGGGAGATCGGCAAAGGTTGGTTCGGCGAACGCGTGGCGCTGTCCTCGAACGGCGACACGGCGCTGATAGGCGCCTGGTTCGACGACGGGGCGATCGGCGCCGCGTGGGTGTTCACGCGCACGGGCACGAGCTGGAGCCAGCAGGGTGCCAAGCTCACCGCAAGTGGGGGCATCGGCACACGCTTCTTCGGCCACAGCGTCGCGCTCTCCTCCGATGGTGACACCGCGCTCGTCGGGGGCGCCTACGGAGACACCGGCTTCCCCGGCGCCGCATGGGTTTTCACCCGCGCGGGGTCGAGCTGGACCCAGCGGGAGGAAAGACTCGTCGGCAGCGGCGAGAGCGTCGAAGGCTACTTCGGCAGCGGCGGCGGTGACTTCGGCGAAAGCGCCGCGTTGTCCTCCGATGGTGAAACCGCGCTGATCGGCGGCGCCAGCGACGACCGGCTCGCGGGCGGAGCGTGGGTGTTCGTCGATCAGCCGTCGGTCGCGCCGAGCCCGGCTGAATACGGCAGATGCCTGCGAGTACCGCGAGCGCGCGGTGAGCTGTCGAGGGGCCAGTACGACAACGCCCGCTGCACCGAGGTGGGCCGCAAGCAGGCAGATGAATGGTATCCGGGCGAGGCGCGCGCCCACTTCACGTCGAGGATCACAGCGGGCTCAGCGACGATCGAAACGGTAAAAGGCGCGAGGGTGACGTGCGGAGCCGAGACGGGCACGGGCGAATACACAGGGGCCGGGACGACGACCGTCGGTGGCGTGGTCCTCGCCTTCACCGGATGCGAATCGCTCGGCGCGATGTGCTCCACCGCCGGGGCTGCGCAAGGGGAAATAGTGACGACGCGGCTGCAGGGCTCACTCGGGATCACGGAGCTCGGCGAAACGCGCGTCGGGAACAGGATCGGGCTCGCCCTGTCCCCGGCCGAAGGCGGATCGATGATGGAATTCAGCTGCGGCGCTGTGCCTGTATCGGTGCGAGGCTCGGTGATCGTGCCGGTTCGAGCGAACGTGATGCTACTCGCGCCGAAGCTGAACTTCTCGGCGGCGAGAGGCAGACAGAGACCCGAAAGCTTCGTCGGAGCGCCGAGGGTCCTGCTCGAAGCCTCCTTCGAGGAGCAACCCTTTGAACAGGCCGGGCTGCGGGTCAAGACGACGCAGACCAACGAAGAAGCGGTCGAGGTCAGCTCGCTCTTCTGAGCGGGCCGACGTGAGGCCGGGCATCGCGGCCGTAGCTGGGATAATCGCCGTCATGGGCAAGTCCGCGGCCGATCTTCGCTGCGCCGACCCGGTGCTCGCACGGCTGATCGACGCGATCGGCCCGCTGGCGGACGCCCGCGAGGGCAGGCCGGAGCACGATGACCACTATGGCGCGCTCGTGCGTTCGATCACCGGCCAGCAGCTCTCGGTGCTGGCCGCGCGCGCGATCTACGGACGGCTTACCGCGCGTTTCGGCCAACGCCCGCCGACGCCCCAGGAGATCCTTGCGGACGACCCCGAGGAGCTGCGCGCCGCGGCGGGCCTGTCACGCGCGAAGGTCAGCTATCTGCGCTCGCTGGCCGAGCACGTGCTCTCGGGAGAGCTGGAGCTCGAGCGTCTGAACGAGCTCCCCGACGAGCAGGTGATCGAGGAGCTCACCGCGGTGAAGGGCCTGGGCGTGTGGACGGCGCAGATGTTCCTGATGTTCCACCTGGAGCGCCCGGACGTGCTGCCGGTCGGCGATCTGGGCATCCGCCGGGCGATCGAACGCGCTTATGGCCTCGACGGTCTCCCCGACGGCCCGACGATCGAGACGATCGCCGAGCCGTGGCGGCCGCAGCGCACGCTCGCGTGCAGGTACCTGTGGCGCTCGCTGCAGAACGAGCCGGGGTAGGCGGCTACTTCTTCGACGGCTTCTTGGCCGGCTTCTTGGCCTTGGTGCTGGCGTACTTCTTGCGCGCCGCCCGTTCGCACGCGACGCGCCTGCTCTTCTTCTTGTCCTTCTTGCACGCCTTCAGCGCTTTCGCGAGCAGCTGGGCCTTGGTCGCTTTGAAGCTCTTGACGGCTCCGCAGCCGGTGACTTCCACCTTCGTGGTCTTGCTGATGAACGCGCCGTTCTGACCGGTGAGCTCGGTCGGCAGCACCAGGCTCGTTTTACACAGGTTGTAGTGTTCGCTTTCGGCCACGTGGGGCGTCAGCACGCCGTGCGGACCGGCCGGGAAGATCGATTCGAACTTCGTGAACGGCGCGTCCGGGGCCGTTTCGAACTTCGAGTAGGTGACCCCTTCGGTGATGTCCGTTTTGCCGTCCAGGACGATGGTGACCCCTTCGCCCTGCAGCACGAACTCGACGTCCGGGAATGCCGCGCCGCCGTGGGAGACCAGGTACGCGGGGCCTCTCAGCGGATTCTTGAACACCGGGGTGTGTACGATCCCTTCGCCGATCACCGACCCTTCGTCGCACGAGGCGGGGTTGGCGTCGAAGACCTTTTCCACGCAGGCTTTCTGAAGCGTTTCCAGCCGCGACGGCAGCGACGCCGGGATCGTCAGATCGACCTTGTGGATGTTCGCCTGCCCCAACCCGGGCGATTCGACCGTCACGATGAAGGTCGTGCCGTCCGCTTTGCTGCCCTGGCCGGCAACGGACGCCTTCAGCCTCGGGGCGAACGGCAGGGCGGCGCAGTTGGACGCGTAGAACGGAGAGGACACGGCGGCGCTTTCGAGCGAGCTCTTCAATGTCGCGGTGATCGCCGTCTGGGCGCAGTTGGTGGGATTGAACTCGAAGTCCGGACGATCGATGGTCACGTTGAGCTGCTTGAGCTGCGATGGAACGCCTTCGATGAATTCCGGCAGGCCAGAGAGTTCAGTGGCTTCGCCTTTTTCGTTGATGAACCTCGCCGCTTCGGTGTTGATCGTGGCCGCCGCGGTGTTCTCGTTGATCGCGATGCTCGAGCGGACGACGACTCGTCCGAGATGGAAGGGGCCGGCTTTCGCCAGTGTCACCGCGGACAGGCCGAACGGCGCACCGTCGTAGGGGCCCGTGAGATAGACCTTGCCGGGCAGCGAGTACGGATCTTCCCCCAGACCCGAGACGGCGGTCGAGACGCCGATTTCGCTTTCAGCAGAGCAGTTGCCTTCCGCCGCCTGTGGTTCCGGGCACGGCGTCACCGAGGCCAGGATCGCCGCTAGACCCGCCGGCAGCTGCATGTTCGAGATCGCCCTCAGCGCCGCATCGGCCTGCGGCACGCCGATCGTGAGCGTGAACGGTGTGAAGGCGCCTGCCTGACTGTTGGTGGAGCCGGCGGAGAAGGTCGGCGCGAACGGTGTTTGGCTCGCGCACGAGGTGATGTTGAAGGTGGGCGGCGGTTCTGGCCGCGTTTCGGTCCCCGACCACGAGGTGAACTGGGCCTCGGATGGATATTCCCCGCACGAAGGTGGCGTGGTGAGCGACGCGCGCGGCCCTCCGAAGAGTTCGATGGTCAGTTCTTCGAATGGCACGTCCGGAGCGTTCTCGACGGTCGAGGTGATCTGGCCCGTCGGTCCCACGTTCACTTCGCCCGCGAGCTTGACGAGCACCTTCGACACCGGATCCTGCGCGACGATGTACATCGCGAACAGCGAGCCGAACGGGTTTTCGTTCTGCTTTGCGATGTACACGCCGCCCACCAGTTCGTTGGGCAGGTCCGGTGTCTTGATGTGGACCACGCCCACCTTGGACGCGTTCGGACAGAAGTTCGTGCCGGGCTCCAGCGGTTCCGGCAGTTTCTGCGTGTACGTCTGCATTTCAGTTCCTTCGAATCGCCCGAAGCCGGTGAAACCGATCCCTCCCGGCGCTTCGGTTTCTCCCTCCGCGCACGCTTCCAGCCCATTCGCCGCGGAGGGGCTGAGCATGACGCCCAGAGGAAGCTTCACCGTCGTGTCCTCGACCGCCGACTCGGCTTTCCCAGCGGCTTCGAGGGTCGTCTGCTGAGGCACGTGTATATGCACGCTCAACCCAGACGGCGCGTCCGCGGTTTCCGTTTCCGGGGCAACGGAGATCGACGGGCTGAAGGGAAGCGACGCGCAGCCCGTGAGCTGTTCCATCAGCGGCGCCCGCGGGGGCTGGGCGAGCGCGTAGCCTTCCGGCTTTGCCGCGGTGGGCCATGAGTCGCCTTCCACGCTCGTCTCCGGCGGTTCTGCCGCGCACGACGTTGGGAGCGTCAGGAAGGCCGTTGGCGAGGTCGCGGGCGGCTCGCATTTCTTCTGCGGGTTGTCGTAGCCAAGGCATCCCCAGCCACGAGATTCGTCGTGGCTGCGTTCGTCGGGCACGCCCCATATCGTCACCCTGCTGCCGAGCAGCTGGACGGCCTGCGTGGTGTTCAGGGTGCTCACCGTCACCCCGTAGCCTTCGCCGGTGCGAACGGACGTGTCGAGGACGATCGGGATGTGCGCGGTGTAGATGCCGAAGCGCGCCGGCTCGCCCGGCGCCGGCACGAGGTTGAACACGGGGACCGCGTCGGTGAAGCGATGGAGGAGGATCGGGTCGTAGAAGGTCACCACCGCCATGCCGACGGCCGTTTCGGGCGGACATGAATCGGTTTCCTGCGCATCGGACGTGCCGAACTCCAGATCGGTGCACTGCGCAACGGCGGTCGTGTCGCCGACCAGTCCGGGCGGCAGCTTGAAGCTCAGGTTCTTCGCGAGCGCCGGCGCCGACGGTTCGAACGTCGCGCCGTTTTCAGGATTCAGGGCGAGGTTCCGGTTCAGGTCGAACGTCGTGGTCATCTGGAACGGGTGCGAGCCGGCTTCGGCGTCGGGGGATCCGTCCTCGTTTTCCGGGTTGAGTTCGTACTGCGCGGCGCCAAAGGGTGTGGCTTCGCCGTTCACCGCGAGGCTCTGTTCGAGCGAGTCGGGTGTCGCTTCGCCGCCGGTGACCGTCACCTGCCCGTGGAGCTCAGCCGGCGAGGTCAGGTTCACCTTGACCCTGATGATCATCGCCAGCTCTTCGTATGGCGGCAGCTTTCCGCTGTACGTGCAGGTGAGGACCTGCGTGAACGGCGGCTTGGGGCAGCTCACCGCGTTGCCGAGTTCGGCGGAGCGTTTGTTGCCCTCGATGCGGCCTTCGAGCCCGATCACTTCCAGTCCGGAGGGAAGCGCGTCGGTGAGGACGATCTCGTTCGTCGCGCTTTCGCCGTGAGCTTCCGCGTCGCCGAGGTTCGCTGCCGCGACTTCGATGATGGCTTCGCCGTGATTCGGGCCTCCACCCTTGAGCGGAAGGTCCGTCGGCGCGGCGATCGATTCGAGCTTCCAGTGAGGCAGGGGGGATGCGCCGGCGAGCGCGGGCGTCGCTCCCGCGAGCGCCGCGAACAGCAGGCTCACCGCTGCCCCGGCCAGAAGTGATCGCACTGTGATCCGGTGGGGTCGCCGACGGCTCATCTCCCGCTGCCCCTCGTCGAGCTCTTCTTGCCCTTTGTCGACTTCTTCGGTCCGTAAAGCTTGCGCGCCTGCTTCTCGCACGCCTGACGCTTGCTCTTCTTCCTGTCCTTGGCGCACTTCTTCAGCGCGCTCGCGAGCTTCTGCGCCCGCGTCGGCGCTTTCTTGGCCGGCGGCGCGGACACCTTTTCGTGGAGCACCTGCTGCTGAGCGCTGACGCTGCCGGAGGCGCCGGGGGTGGTGCTCGCCGGCGCCTGGAAGGCCGGCTGGGAGGTTGACCCCGGTCTGCACTGCGCTTCCGATTCACACGGCGGCGAGCCTGTCGAGGCAGCTTCCTGACAGCTCGACGACGGTTCGGCGGATGACGGTTCGCACACGTGCGCGTCGTACACGTCGTAGAGAGTGTCTTTGTCCTGCTGCACGAGCTGCTCGGCGGTCAGGAAGAACACGTCGTTTCCGGTCGCGCTCGCGTCCAGGAACGCCGCTTCCTGTTCGGAGGCGCCCGAGGAGATCAGCCCGACGCAGCCGCCTTCGCTGTCGCAGCTGCCGACGGCGTTCGGCTCGTACTCGTAGACCTTCTCCTTCGTGCCCGTCGCCGCCGGCACCAGATGGTCTGGGCTGTTGAAGAACAGCCGGCCGCTGTTCGACAGATAGCGAGACTGATAGAGCGCGGTCTGGCGTCCCATCTGCGTCCATCCGGGGATGCTTCCGGCAAGCCAGTGATCGGTGGGTTCGCTGGGTCCGCGTTCCTCCCAGATTTCGGGGCCGTCGACGAGCAGTTTCCCTCCTTCGGGTCCTTCCTTGTCGAGCACCCCCGCCGGGCGCGCGCCGGTGGGATTGCAGGACGCGCATACGAGGCGTTCGCTGCTCGCGTCGAACAGGAAGACCTCCTCGTCGCGCGCCCCTCCCGCTTCGGCGCTGGCGTCTTCGTTGTCGTACCCGGTCAAGCTCCGATCGGACATGAATGCCAGGTAGCGACCGTTCGGCGAGACTCGAGAGGTCATGAAGCCCAGATCCCCACGTTCTCCAAACAGCACCCCACCCCAGTCGGGCATGTCTTCGGAGGAGAGGACCGCGACCAGCTTCGTCGGCATCCATTCCGTGCCGTTGTAGTGGCGTACGTAGAGGTTGCACGCCGTCCTCGCCGGCGCTTCTTCCCCGGCGCAGTCCCCGCGAGCGGCTTCTTCGCCCTCGGCGTTCTTGGAGCTGGCGAGCACCCCGCTGGCCGCGAAGTAGACATAGGAGCCATCTTCGCTTGCGCCGAGCACGCCGCCGCCGCCGGTTTCTTCTCTGCTTCCCGCCACACCGGAGGTTTCGCCGCTCGTGCCTTCCGGAGTCAGGTCGGCGAGCGTGTATGCGAGAGGACTCCCCGGAGCGCCGCCGCCGCTCAGTTCGGCGACGTAGAGATCGTACCCGCGTATTTCCCCTCCTTCGTTTCCGTTCAGGTTTCCGGCCTTGGACCCGGGGGTCAGTCGCTGCGTATCGGTGAAGAAGACCTTCGACCCGTCTGCGCTCGCCGTCTGGAATACGGGCTTGCTCGGGCCCGCTCCCGACGCTCCCTTTTGCACCGTGCTGAGCTGGAGCGTTTCCTGCGTGGCGGTGTCTCGCACGTAGAGGGTGGAGCTCGTGGCTGACGTCGACGTCCAGAAGACGAGCGAGCCGTCGGTCGAGATCGCGTGGTTTACGTCGTGGCTCTCTCCCGCGGCTTCCGGGCCACCCAGCGTCACCTCTGATCCGACCGGGGCACCGTGCAGCACGCTGACCGGCTGCACGTCTTCGCCCGTGCAGAGAGGGACGGCAGGCACTTTGCAGCTCCCCTTTGGCCCCCACTCATAGAGCCCGGGGGCAGCTCTGTGGGACCTGAAGACGACGTGGCTCAGATCGGCGGTGGCGCCCTCGAATTCGAGCCCGAGGTTCGTCCCGCTGGCCACACCGCCACCAAACGGTTCGCCGCCCGGCTCGTTCACTTCAGTGACCAGCGCGAGGTAGCCGGGGTTCTCGGGCGTCATGCGTTCGCCGTCTTGCTTCGCCGAGGAGTAGCTTTCGCTTTCCTGCGCTTGCGCTTCCAGCCCCGCGTCATCGCGCAGGTAGATCGTCTTTTCCTGCTTGCCAACTTCCTGTTCGGAGAGCGGTGGCGAGAGCGGAGGTTCCGCGAGCGTGCCGGACTTGGCGGCTCCCGGGAACGGTTCCACCAGCGCCAGCGCCAATGTCGGGGAGAAGAACTGATACTCACCCGCGGCGCCAGCTTTGAAGCCGCTGCCGGTTTCGTTGGGCGTCGCGATGTCGCGCGAGCTCCACCCTTCCGAGCCACGGACGGAGAGGATCTGCGGGAATTCCACAGGGCGGTTGCCTTCAGGCGCCGGGGTCACGGGCATCGGCCCGTCGGCCACGAACGTGATCGCCCTGCCGTTTTCGGACGCCTGTATCACTCCCCCTTCGTTGGTGATCGTTTCGGGTTCCGAGCCGCCCTTTTCCGGCGGGGAGACCATCTCCCAGGCGCGGCCGTCGGGGAGCGCGCCCGCCGCCGCGAGGATTGTGAACGTCTGTTCGGAGCTGCGCGACGTCCCAAACGTGTTCTTCGCCACCACCCTGTAGTGGTAGACACCCGTAGGCAGGCCGCTCGGCAGTTCCACGCTTACTTCCTGCTCGGCGAAGCCGCCGCCGATCGTCTGTTCCGCCGTGGCCTGGCACGGCGACGGGTTCGAGCTGCAGCTGCCCGATCCGTATTCGAAGTGGTAGCTCGTTTCGCTGCCCGTGGGGTCCACCCGGGCCTTCAGCGTCGTCGCGCCCAACACCGCCGGGCAGCCCGACTGCGGGTCGCCCAGGGTGCACGCCGACACACCTTCCACCGTAGGGCGCGCGGGCGGTTCGAGCGTGAAGACGTCCACCCTGTCGGCCTGCGCGTCGCTGACGTAGACGGCGCCGGTCTTGGCGTCCGCGGCGATGCCGCGCCCGTCCTCCAGCCCCGAGACGCTGAAGCGCTGGATGAGCTGCCCTTCGGGGTTGAACGCCGCCACCGTGGTGGCATCCTGTCCGCCAACGCTCGCGAGGGTGTTGATGTAGACGTCATTCTGTTCATCGACGCCGTTGCCCGCCGCTTCGGCGGGGTTCACCGCGACCGACGTCGAGTATTGGAAGTCCAGCGCCGGGTCCAGGACTGCCCCGGTAGCCCCTGCGAGCTTCGCGATCACGGCGAATTCTTCACCTGTGCCGTGTTCATGTTCATATTCGTTGGCGATTTCCTGTTCCACTTCGCTGCTGCCCGCGTCGACCACTCCGAGATAGAGGTTGTCGTTGGAGTCGACGGCGAACCCGGGCTTTGCTTCTTCGGTCAGGCCCGAGTGAATTATCGACTCGCTTGCGTTCTTGGGAGCGCCGTCGTTGAGCTTGTAGACCTCGCCGGACGCCAGATCAACGAACAGGGAGCCACTCGGGTCCACCGCGACTTCGGCCGGATGTTCTGCGGTAAAGAGGTGTTCTTCGGTCTGTTCCAGGGTTTCGCCTCTCTGGTGGAACCCGTGGAACGTCGCGATCAGCGTGCCTGCGGCGTTGAACTTGTAGACCCAGAAGAATTCTGGGTCGGCGGCTTCGGCCTTTATTTCTTCCGCTTCTTCTTCCGCTCTTTCCCTCGCCCGTGGCCCCGCTCGTTCGTCTTCTCTGGCTTTGGCGTCTCTTTCTTCCTCTTCGCCTTTGAGCGTTTCCGCGGTGGCTTCCTTGGCTTTCGCTTCTTCTTCCTTGGCTTTCTGTTCGGTTCCCGTGAGTCTGGCGGCTTCCTTGTTCAAGGCTACCGCTTCTTCTTTGAGCTTTTTGGCTTCTTCTTTGAGCTCTGCGGCTTCTTCCTTGAGTTCTGTTGCTTCTTCGTCGAGTTCGGTGGAGCTCAGAACCTGCCTGTCGCCCACGACGTACACGTCGCCGGCGGAGGGACCGGTCGCCGTGTTATCCACGGCGACACTCCCTGGAGCCGGAACTTCGAGCGATCTCGCGTAGTTCTCGATCGGTTCCCCTTTTTCGTTCAGGAGGGGTTCGCCTTTTGTGTTCAGCGCGGGCCTGAACTCCTCAACTCGGTTGTTCGCGTGGTCGGCCACGTACACGTCGCCGGTGGAGTCCTCGACGGCGATCCCGGAGGGGTCCACGAACTGGCCTTCACCCGAGCCCGGCGAACCGAACGAAAAGCCGAACACGTGCCCCCTCTGACCGAGGGCCAGCGCCGGCGCGCATCCCAAGAGCAGCGCGCCGATCAACGCGCCGAACAGCACGAGCGAACGGCTTGGCAGACGGCGCCTGCCGGCACGACCGCCACCGCCGCCGGAGAGCATCCGCAACCACCGCCCCTCTCGCTCTCGCTCCCTGCCCATCGATCGTCCCTCTCCCGTCGCGATCCCGGCCGATCCCCGGCTACTGTTATCAAGTGTAGCGATTCGTCAGAGACTGTCAAGCGAGAGGAACTGTCACTCACGCCATCTGGCCCGTCCAAGGTGTGCCGCCATCGGTGCACAAAAAAAGACGTGCGCGGAACCGAGATGGCCCCACGCACGCCTCACTGCCGATCATGACCGGGAGCCGGGCATCGACCTGTCGGCCGATGCCCAGAGCCCAGGTGATTGATCGTTACTCGTTTTCAGCCAGAACCTCAACGGCGCTGCTCCATGCGATGGAGGCAGTAGCCGTCTCGACGTTAGGACCGGTGTTTTCGAAGCTGATCCCACCGTTCTCGGAGAATTCGGTGACGAGATCCTGTTCGCCTTTGCCTGCTCCGAACGTGGTCGTGCCTTTGGTCGAGCCTTTGGCGTTGACCGGCGTGGCGACGCCGCTGAGCGTTCCACTCGTCTCGAAGATCACCCCAGGCGCACACACGAACTCAGCCAGAAGGCCTGACGGTCCTGATTCACTTTCGAACTCGTCCCAGACTTCCCCTTCGGCCGGTTCGCCACCGCTCGGGCCTTTTTCGCCGTGATCGATCAGGCGGCTGACAGCCGTGCTGGTGATTTCTCCCGAAGCGTCACCCGGCGTCGTGCAGGCGCCTTTGGTCACGCTGAGGACACAGGTTTTGAAGTTGGTCACGTTCTTGTCTGTTTTGCTGCCGGTGATTTCATCCGTGCCCGTGCTGGACTTGCATGTGATCGTGCCGGCTGCCGACGCCAGGGTGGCCGTCTTGGTTTTGTCTGTGGATTTGATTCCCACAGCCGAGCCCCGTTCGTACTTACCTTCGGGTCCTTCGTAGTATTTACCGGGTTCTGGTGCAAGCGTCGTGCACGTGTTGGTCAGGTACTTACCCTCGTAAATGGCTTTTGACTTTTCTTTGCCTTTACTGATGTATTTGACGGTGACCTTCGACACTTTGGTGCACGTGATGTACTGGCCCGCGAACGCGGACGACGCAGCCATCGCGCTAAGCGCGAACATGGCGGCGAGGCACAGCCCCACAATACCGATGCGTTTCATCTGTCCACTGCTCCTTTTCCCTCTAGGAATAGAACGACCGACCCGAGAATCCCCTTCTTCAGGACAGGAACGCCCCGAAGCCCGTCGTTACCGTCGACTGTATTCCAGCAAACGGTGATGTACACGTGACCTTGGCAGAAAACGTCTCCTGAGTCAAGGTCAAGCCGAAACGATGTCTGGGCACTCCGTCGTGCACTCCCACTGGGGAGTTCGGGTACTGCCGGAGACCCGGGTGCTCCGCACCCCTTGCATCACTTGACATCATGTCGCGGCGACCGTACCACAGGCACCACCCAGCCGTCAACCCCTGCGCTGGCTCAGCTTGTGCGGCACACCACGACGGTGCGGTCGGCCTCCGCGAGCAGCTCCCACCCCACGGGAGCGCCGCCGCGGAAGTGGCGCGCGACCACGGCCGTCGGACCGGGAAGGCCGCGCCCGCCGGGCTGGTCGGCGCGCGCATCGTGGAAGACCACGCGGCCACCCACCGCCACGAACCCGTGCCAGCTCGACCAGTCGAGCTCGCATCCGTCCTCGGAATGATCGCCGTCGATGAACACCATGTCCACCTCTCCGGACCAGCGCTCGGCGACCTCGTGAGACAGAGCGACGTGCCAGCAAACGCGCGGAGCGTCGCCGGCGCGAGCGCGCACCGCACGCATGACCGTGCGCCGCGTCGCCCACTCGCTCGCGCCCCAGCCGCGCGGCAGCGCATCCGGGTGCGCGCCGAAGGGATCGACCAGGTGCAGCTCGGCCCCCGGCGCGAGCGCGTCGCACAGCGCCAGCGCGGAGGCGCCCTCGTAGACGCCGATCTCGACCACCCGTCGCGCACCGCGGGCGGCGTCGAGCAGAGCACGCGCGTCCTCCCGCGAGTGCATCGTGCGCGGGGGTATCAGGCCGAGCCCGAGCGCCAGCGCGCGCAGGCGCACGTCGTCGCGCAGCTGGGCAGGCGTCAGACGACGGAGCGCTTGGGGCAGGAACGCCACCGCCACAGCCTATGCGCGCGCTCCGCGCTCACGCGCGAGCGCGAGACGCGTCAGACCGCGGAGACCTGCTCCTCCTCGGCGACGCGGAAGGAGGAGCCGCAGCCGCACGCGGCGACCACGTTGGGGTTGTTGACCTTGAAGCCCGCGCCCTGCAGGCTCTCCTCGTAGTCGATCGTCGAGCCGCGCACGAACTGCAGGCTCTCGCCGTCCACGAGCAGCTTCAAGCCGTGGCTCTCGAACACGACATCGCTCTCGCGCTGCTCGTCGAAGGCCAGCTGGTACTGAAAGCCCGAGCAGCCTCCGCCGCGCACGCCCACGCGCAGGCCCGCCACACCGGCATCCGCCTGCTGGGAGGCGAGGAACTCATGGACCTTCTCGGCGCCCTTGTCGGTGATATCGATCATGGCTCAGCTCCTGTGGACTCGCTCCAAGACTTTCCAAAGTATAGCGGTCGCCTCGCGCCGTACTCGCGCATGCGCGGAGACCTTCTACTCTTGAGACGGATGCCCTCTGCAGAGGACATAAAGCAGCGGATTGAGACCGCCATCGCGGGAGCGCACGCCGAGGTCGAGGACTACACCGGCGGCGGCGATCACTTCCGCGCGACCGTCACCGCACCCGCGTTCGACGGCCTCAGCCGCATCGAGCAGCACCGCCTCGTGTACGCCGTCTTCGGAGCTGAGATCGGCGGGGCGATCCACGCCCTCGCGCTGAAGACACAGGTCCCGTCGAAGATCCAGACCAACTGAAGAAAGCCAGGAGCGCCACATGTCCGCCAGCCAGTTCCAGCCATTGCCGATGTCAAGCAGCGAGCCCAGCGCAGCACCCGCGCCCAGCGCGGAGCCCAACCCCATCCGCGAAGCGATCGCCGAGGCGATCCAGGAGCACAAGGTGATCCTGTTCATGAAGGGCACGCCCGAGGCGCCGGCGTGCGGGTTCTCCGCGCGCACGGTGGCCGCCCTGCAGGAGCTCGACACGGCGTTCGCCGCGGTCGACGTCCTGCCCGACCCGCGGATCCGCCAGGAGCTCTCGGCGCTGTCGAACTGGCCGACAATCCCCCAGCTGTTCGTCAACGGAGAGCTGATCGGCGGTGCCGACATCGTCGCGGAGATGTACGAGTCAGGGGAGCTCACGCAGGCGTTGCTGTAGCGTCCCGCGCCGCATGGCTCCCGTCGCGGTCGCAACCGACAGCACTCACTACCTCCCCCGAGCACTCGCCGACGAGCAGGGCGTCCATCAGGTCAGCCTGTACGTGGGCTGGAAGGGCCAGCCCGAGCGCGAGCTGCAGATGGACGGCTTCGACGCCTTCTACGAGCGCCTGCGCGGCGATCCCGAACTGCCGAGCACCTCGCAGCCGTCGATCGGGGACTTCCTGACCGTGTGGGAGCCGCTGCTCGAGGACGGACAGGACATCGTCTCGATCCACCTGGCGGGGGGCATATCCGGCACCGTCGAGGCGGCGCGCCAGGCGCACGGGCTGCTGAGCGAGCGCGGCCTGGGCGAGCGCGTGGAGGTCATCGACGGCGAAACCGCCTGCGGCGGCACGGGGCTGCTCGTGCTCGCCGCCTGCGCGGCGGCACGCTCGGGCGCCGGCTTGGACGCGGTCGTGGCCCGCGTGCGCGAGACGCGCAAGGCGCTGAGGATCTGGTTCTGCCTCGACACGCTCGAGTACCTGCGGCGGGGTGGGCGCGTCGGCAGGGCTCAGGCGTGGCTGGGCGGCACGCTGAAGATCAAGCCGATCCTCTCGCTCGAGTACGAGATCGTGCCGGTGGAGCGCGTGCGCACGGCGGGGCGGGCGTTCGAGCGCATGGTGGCCTATGCGCAGGAGCTCCACGACAGCGGCGCCGACGGCTGGGTCGTGCAGCACATCCAGGCGCCCGAGCAGTCCCAGCGCCTGATCGAGCGCTGTCGCGAGATCTTCGACTCCGAGCCGGTGTTCACCTCGGAGGTCGGACCGGTGATCGGCACATACACCGGCCCGGGCCTGATCGGCGTCGGCGCGATCCCCCGCGCGTTGCTGGCCTGATCAGCCGCGACGGCGCCGGCGCCGGCGCAGCACGCGAGCGCCGATCATCAATCCCACGACCGCGGCGCCGACGGTGATTTCGCTGCGGTGACGCTCGACGTGCGCGCGCCAGTCGGTCACGCGCGCGACTTCGCCGCGCAGGTTCGCCACCGACACGGCGAGCTCCATGCGGTTGGCCTCGATCGAGCTGCGGATCTCGGCGGGCGTGCGCTGGGCCATCAGCTCTCCACCCCCGCGCCGGCGGGCGTCGACGGAGCGCTCTGCGGGGTGGCAGGATATGGCGCGCCCGGCACGCCGCCGGCGTCGGCGACGGGCTTGACCGACTCGCGGATCTTGCGGGCCTCCTCGATCGCCATGTTGGGCATCGGCGGAGAGCCTTTTTTGACGGCTCTGGCGGCGATCAGGCCGGCGAGCAGCCCTAGCACCACGAGGATCACGGCCATCGCGAAGAAGCCCCAGAAGTAAGTGAAATCGCTGCCGATCGGCAGGTAGTAGTAGAGCAGCCACGCGCACCCCGTAAGCGCGAACACGAGCGCGGTGAAGAAGAACACCCCCGCGGCCGCTCCCACGACGGCGCCCTTGACGAGCTTGGTCGCCTTCTCGCTCATCTCCGCCTTGGCCAGCTCGATCTCCTCGCGCACCAGCAGCGTCGCGCGCTCGGAGACCTCGGCTATAGCCGTGGCGATGCTCTGGGTCTCCTGGCTGCCCTGGCCGGTCCCCGACGGATCCCCCACCGACGGTGTCGGAGAGCTGCTCACTCGGGCGGCTCCTCGTCGAACACGCGCCTCCACACGGCCGCGGCCGCGCGGTTGGCGACGATGCCCACGAGGGCGCTCACGCCCGCCAGCAGGCCCTGCCACATCAACCGTCTGACCATCTCGTTCTGCACGATCGCGCCAGTCTATTGCTCCAGGCCGCCGCAGACAGTCTCGACCACGAGCCACTTGGCCCGCTCGAAGTACCCGTCGTCCTGCGGCAGCAGACCGAAGATCCAGCCCGTGAGCAGCTGCTCGATCGCGCCGTAGAAGGCCATCGCGGCGAACCGCGCTTCGATCTCCTGCTTGAACACGCCTTCCGCCTGCGCCTTGACGATCATGCCGCCGATCAGGTCGTAGGCCTCGCGGATGGTGGCGATGTGGGTGTTGCCGAACGAGTTCGCCGCGCGCGTGACCTCGACGATGATCACCTTCATCAGGTCGGGATCGTGCTGATAGCTGTCGACGATGAACGACGCGATCGCGCCGAGCTTGTCCCTGACCGGCAGCGCCTGCGCGTCGACCTCGCGGATCAGCTCGAGCATCACCTGCCAGCGCTCGAGGAACAGCGTGTCGAGCACCTCGTCCTTGGAGGCGAAGTAGTGGTAGACGAGGCCGTAGGCCACGCCGGCCTCGTCGGCGATGTCCGACACGCGGCAGGCGTGAAAGCCCTGCCGGGCGAACACCCGCACCGCCGCGTCGAGGATCAGCCGGCGCTTGTCCTGCGCTCTGGCGCTGGGAGCGACCGAGGCTCGGCCGACTGCTCGTCCCGCGCTCACACGCGCTCCTCGACCGGCCAGCGGTAGACCTCGGGCCGGCGATTGGCCAGCGAGGGCAGGCGCGCGCGGATGTCGGCCTGGCGCTCGATGTCGAGGTCGGCGACGATGTGACCCTCGTGGTCGGGCGCCTGCGCCAGCACCACCCCCCAGGGGTCGACGATCATCGAGCGCCCGCCCGACTGCTGCCCCGTGGGGTGCTCGCCGACCTGATTGGCGGCGATCACGAACACCTGGTTCTCGATCGCGCGTGCGCGCACCAGCGTTCGCCAGTGGTCGCGCGTGGTGGCGAGCGTGAACGCGGCCGGCAGCGCGACGATGCGCGCCCCACGCACGGCGAGGATGCGGTAGAGCTCGGGGAAGCGCAGGTCGTAGCAGATCGACAGGCCCAGCTCGACGCCGTCGGCGGTCCGCGAGAGCACGATCTCCTCGCCCGGCTCCTCCAGCTCGGACTCGTTGTACGTGTGCCCGCCGACTTCCACGTCGAACATGTGCACCTTGCGGTACAGCGCCATCACCTCGCCGCGAGGGCTGACGTGCAGGGACGTGTTGGCGAGCTTGGCCTGGCCGGGAACGCGCTCGAGGATCGAGCCGGCGACGAGGTCGACGCCGAGCTCGCGCGCGATCGCGCGCGCCCATCCGACGGCGGCGCCGTCGAGCGTCTCGGCCCCCGCGCGCAGGTCGTCGTATGAGCCCATCGCCGTCCACTTCTCGGGTAGTACGATCAGCCTGGCGCCGTCAGCCGCGGCCGCACGCGTCAGACGATCCGCGACAGCCATGTTCGCGACCTGATCGGCGGTGGAGTTGAGCTGGATTGCGGCGACCTTCAAAAGCGCATCCTCTCGCGCGGATGTCGTACGAGCAGGGTCCGCCGCAACGTTAGCGCACGATAGATTGACTGGTCAGTCAGCCGGCGCTGCGCGCGCGCTGACGGCGCAGCGCCGCGAGCAGCAGCTTGGAGTGCATCGCGCCGATCAGCTCGCGCAGCGGTTCGACGCCCGCGGCGACGATCTCCATCGCGCGCTCGACGTCGACCTCGCCCGCGAGCCGGTCGAGCAGCGCCCGCACCTCCTCCTCGACCAACGGTTCCAACGCCTCGCGGTAGCGCAGCGTGTCGTACACGGTGAACCCCAGCGCCTCGTCGTAGCCGCCCGCGCGGAAGCTGGCGATCGCCTCGATGATCTTCACGTCGTCGCGGTCGTAGCCCCGCTGATTGGGCGTCAGGACTCCGAGCTCGGCCAGCCGCTCGAGCACGTTGCTCGGCACGCGGTAGCGCTCGCGCACGAGCTTGCGCGAGACGCGACCGCGGTCCTCGGCGTTGATCAGCGCCCGCTCGAGGATGCGATCCTCCAGCTCGATCAGCGCGCGCACGCGATCGGGATCGTCCTCGAGCGCGCCCTTGATCACCCGCAGCGGCATGAAGCGCTCCTCCTGCAGCCGCTTGATCAGCACGATCCGCTGCACGTACTCGGGCGGGTAGTAGGCCATGTTGCGGCTGGTCCTGAGGACGTCCTCGCCCGCGCCCAGCAGCCCCTCGCGCAGGTAGTAGCGGATCGTGCCGGCGCTCACGCCCGAGCGCTCGGCGAGCTCGCTCATCTTCAGCAGCGGGCGCCTGGCGGATGCATCGCCGGCGACGTCAGCCGCTGCGCTCATCGGCTGGCGCGCGGCCTCATGCGCGGAAGCTGGCGGCGGGCGGGGATCCATTCGACTCGGCCGCGCCCGCGGCCGCGCCGCAGGCCAACAGCTCGTCGAGCTCCGCCTGCGAGTGCCCGGCGGCGCGCAGCACCTCCTGGGTGTGCTCGCCGAGCGCCGGCCCGGGCAGGCGCGCGTGCTCGCCCGGGGTACGGGTCAGCTTGATCGGCAGGCCCAGCTGGCGAACCGGGCGCTCGGCGCCCGGCTGCTCGAGCTCGACCACCATCTCGCGCTCGCGCACGAGCTGCGAGGACAGCGCCTCGTCGAGCTCCAGGACGGGCTCCAGACAGCAGTCGTGCTCCTGCGCGAACGCCTCCCATTGCGAGCGCGTGCGGCCCTTGAAGATCTCCTGCACCTGGGCGTGCGCGGGCGAGCCGGGATGCTCGAACTGGGCCCCCACGAGATCCTCGCGGCCGACACCCCGACACCATGCCTGCCAGAACTTCGGCTCGAGCGCGCCCAGCGACACCCAGCCGTCGGCGCACTCGTACGGGCGGTAGCAGATCAGCGATCCGGCGAGCGGCAGATCGCCCCGGCGCGGGACCGATCCGTCGGCGAAGTACGCGCCCGCGACGAGCGCCAGCCACGACAGCGCGCCGTCGGACATCGACACGTCCACCAGCTGCCCCTCGCCCGAGCCCGGCCGGCTCGCCGAGCCGTCGCGCTCGCGCAGCGCCGCGAGGATCCCGAACGCGGCCATCAGCGCGCCGCCGCCGAGGTCGGCGATCTGCCCCGCCGATTGAATGGGACCACCACCCACCCCGCCGCCACGCTCCCCGGTCAGGCCGAGCAGGCCGATCAGGCCCAGGTAGTTCATGTCGTGCCCGGAGGCGCCGCGCTTGGGCCCGTCCTGGCCGTAGCCGGAGATCGCGCAGTACACCAGCCCCGGGTTCTCCTCGCGCATGCGCTCGTAGCCCACGCCCAGGCGCTCGAGCACGCCAGGCCGGAAGGACTCGAGCACCACGTCGTAGTCGCGCACCAGCGCCAGCAGCGCCTCGCGCCCGCGCTCGTGCTTGAGGTCGAGGCGGATCGAGCGCTTGTTGCGGTTCAGCGCCAGGAACAGCGCCGACTTGGCGGTGTCGTGCGCGCCCTCGTAGTACGGCGGCGACCAGCGGATGTAGTCGCCCATGCCCGTGTCCTCCACCTTCACCACGTCCGCGCCGAAGTCAGCCAGCAGCAGCGAGCAGAAGCCGCCGGGCAGCAGCCGCGAGAGGTCGAGCACGCGGATGCCCTCCAGCGGCAGGCTCACGCGACGCTCCCCTCGCGCTGCGGGATCGCCAGCATCGCGCGCGCCTCCTGGACGGTGGCGGGGCGACGTCCCGTGTCCTCGGCCATCTGCCTGGCCTTGGCGATCAGCTCGCCGTTGGAGGAGGCCATCTCTCCGTTGGGCAGGTACAGGTTGTCCTCCAGTCCGACCCTGATCGAGCCGCCGAGCGTGAGCGCGGCGGAGACCAGCATCCACTGGTCGCGCGAGATCCCGATGACGCCCCAGTGGGAACCCTCCGGGATGTTGTCGACCATCGCCGCCAGATTGCGCGCCGTCGGCGGGATGCCGCCGACGACGCCCATCACGCAGTCCACGTGCAGCGGCGTCTTCAGCACGCCCATGTCGATCAGCGGGGCGAGGCTGCCGACGTGGCCGACGTCGAAGCACTCGTGCTCGGGTTTGACGCCCAGCTCGTTCATCGCCTCCAGCAGCTCGATGATCTCCTCGAACGGGTTCTGGAAGACCATCTTGAACACGAACTGCTTGCGAGAGCGGGAGTACTTGGCGTAGTTCATCGAGCCCATGTTCAGCGCCGCCACCTCCGGGCGGCACGCGCGCAGATACGCGATCCGCTTCTCGACGGGCACGCCGATGGTGCCGGTGGAGAAGTTGACGATCACGGCGTCGCCCACCTCCGCGCGGATCGCGTCGGTGATCGCCTGGAAGTCCTCGATCTCATAGCTGGGCGTGCCGTCGGGCTTGCGCGCGTGGATGTGGATCATCACGCCGCCCTCGTCGACGATCCGCCGCGCCTCGGCCGCGTACTCGGCGGGTGTGTAGGGGATCGCGGGGCACTGCTCGCGGTTGGCGATCGCGCCCGAGATCGAGCAGGTGATGACCACGGGGTCGTCGAGACTCATCGTCGGCGGTCCTTTGTTCGCGATTGCGAGTGCTGTATAGCCATGGTCATACAGACGACGAAAAAGGTCGTACACGCGTCGGGAGGGCGTGGCCCTCACCACACCGACACGACGACTGCCGTATAGCGATGGTTAGACACCGAACGAAAAGAGTCATACCGGCACCACCCCGTGACGCTTCCAAGGCCGCTCGACCTTCTTGCCCGCGGACATCTCGAGCGCGCGGCAGATCGTCTCGCGCGTCTCGCGCGGGTCGATGACGTCGTCGATGAGGTCGTTGCCGGCGGCGATGTACACGTCGAAGATCTTGCGGAAGCCCTCGATCAGCTCGGCCTTCTTGGCGGCCGGGTCCTCGGCGGCGTCGACCTGTTTGCGGAAGGCGATCTCGACAACGCCCTCGGCGCCCATCACGCTGATCTCGGCGCTCGGCCAGGCGACGATGAGGTCTGGCTCGTAGGCGCGGCCGTTCATGACGTAGTAGCCGGCGCCGTAGGCCTTGCGCGTGATGACGGTGACCTTGGGCACTGTGGCGTTGGCGACGGCGTAGAGCATCTTGGCGCCGTGGCGGATGATGCCTTCGGCCTCGATCTTGGAGCCGACCATGAAGCCGGGCACATCCTGGATGAAAACGAGCGGGATGGCGAAGGCGTTGCAGAGGTTGACGAAGCGCGCGGCCTTGTCGGCGGAGTCGTTGTCGAGGATGCCGCCGAGCTGCTTGGGCTGGTTGGCGACGATCCCGACGGGTCTGCCGCCGAAGCGCGCGAAGCACGTGATGATGGTCTTGGCCCATTGGCCCTTGATGTCGAAGTAGACGCCGTCGTCGACGATCCGGCGGATCACCTCGTACATGTCGTAGGGCTTGCGGTTGGACTCGGGCAGCACGTCGAGCAGCCCCTCGTCGCGGCGGTCGATGGGGTCGATGACGGCGCGGATGGGCGGCTTGGATTCGCAGTTCTGCGGCATGTATGAGAGGTATTGCTTGATGCGCTCGATGCACTCCTCGTCGTCGGCCACCTCCATGTCGCCGACGCCGGACTTGCGACAGTGCACGCGCGAGCCGCCGAGCTCCTCCTGGGTGACCTCCTCGCCGACGGCGGCGCGCACCAGGTGCGGGCCGGCGAGCGCCATCGAGCCGCGGCCCTTGACCATGGGCACGAAGTCGGCGAGGCCGGGGATGTAGGCGGTGCCGGCGGCGCACGGGCCCATGAGCGCGGCGATCTGGGGGATGACGCCGCTCATGACGACCTCCTCGCGGAACAGGTGCCCGGAGCCGGCGAACATGGCGCCGGCGGCCTCCTGCACGCGCGCGCCGGCGGAGTCGAGCAGCCAGACGAAGGGGATGCGCTTGGTCAACGCGAGCTCGCGCAGGCGCGTGACCTTGATCTCGCCGGTCATGCCCATGGAGCCGGCCATGACGGTGAAGTCGTACGCGCACACCGCCGTAAGGCGTCCGTCGACCTTGCCGTAGCCGGTGATGACGCCGTCGGCGGGCGCGTCGACGCCGTCCATCGCGCGCTGGGAGAAGTGCGGGCGGCCGTGGATGCCGAGCTCGACGAAGCTGCCGTCGTCGATGAGCAGCGCGATGCGCTCACGCGCGGTCAGCTTTTCGCGCTCGTGCTGCTGGGCGATCTTCTCCTGGCCGCCGCCCAGGCGGATCTTGGCGCGGCGTGCCTCCAGGTCCTCGACCAGCGGGCGCAGCAGCGAAGACTCTGTGGAGGATCTGGTCACGTTCGCCATCCTAACCGTATCCACAGGGCGTGTGAAGTAAAGAGCCCTACTGCTTACTTTGAATATCTACACGTCGAGACCCAGCGCGAGCACGAGCGCAGCGTTGAGTCGTCGAAGCGTGAACGGATCGAGCGAGCCGCGGCGACGGACGAGACGATCCTTGGCGACGTTGATGAGCCAATCGCAATTTGCGACGCTCGGCTCGTGAACACCGTGCGATCGGGTCAACTCAACCTCAGCGACGTGACCGCGCACCGTGCTTGTCACCACCACACAATTGAGGCGAGCCAGGACGGGGATCGCCGTTTCGCGTGTGGCGATGACGACCGGCCGAACGATGGGACCGAGATCGGCGTCCCACACCTCGCCGCGCGCAATCACGACACCGCGTCGCCGACCAGAGCAGCCGCGGCATCGAGAAATCGCGTCTCCTCGGCGGTAAGCGGCGCCGCCGCGTAGGCCGCGCGGTAGGAGTCCGCCACCCGCGTCTCCCGCAGCTCATCTTCAAGCAGCCCGATGGCGACACGAACAGCCTCCGCTCGCGAGCTGAACGCTCCCTGCGCGACGGCCGCGTCCAGCAAACGCAACTGCTCCTCCGTCAAGCGCACCGCGATCTGTGACATGCAAAAAGCATACCATCACGGGATGCGCTTGCACGCCGTGCCGATGCCCGCAATACACCGCGTGTGGCAAGTCAGCGTCCCTTCCATTGCGGCTCGCGCTTCTCGAAGAACGCGGTTACACCCTCGACGATGTCCTGGGTGGACAGCGCGAGGCTGAGCTGCGCGCGCAGGTAGTCGAGCGCGTCGTCGAGCGGCATGTCGAGCTGGCGGCGCATCGCCTCCTTGCCCAGGCGCATGATCACGGGCGACCTGCCCGCCAGCCTGCCCGCCCAGTCGGCGACGAGCGCGTCCAGCTCACCGTCGGGCACGACGCGGTTGACGATGCCGGCGGCGAGCGCCTCGTGCGCGCTCCAGCGCTCCCCCAGCAGCAGCAGCTCGTTTGCCTTCTTGCGTGGAACGTTGCGGTAGATCAGCGCCATGATCATGAACGGGAACGTGCCGACGTTGATCTCGGGCGTGCCGAACGTGGCCCGCTCGGAGGCGAGGATGAGGTCGCACGCGAGCGCGATCCCGAGCGCGCCGGCGAGCACGTGGCCACGGACGGCACAGACGGTCGGCTTGCCGAGCGCGCCGATCAGCTTGAAGAGGCCGACGAAGCGCTCGGAGCCGAAGTGCTTGTCCACGAGCGGCGCATCCGCGCGGAACCCGCCGAGACTCGCGCCCGAGGAGAACGTCTTCTCGTGCGAGGAGGCGAGCACGACGCAGCGCACGTCGTCGTCGTCGCGCGCTCGCTCGAACGCGGCGATCAGGCCGCCGAGCAGCTCCGGCGAGAGCGCGTTGCGGGTGTCGGGATCGTTGAGCGTGATCGTCGCGACGCCGCCGGCGGCGAGGTCGTAGAGGACGGGGTCCGGGGCCACGCTCGCATCCTATCCCGATCTCACCCGGGTGGGAAGTAAGCAGCTCTACTGTTCACTTCAGTTGCAGACGCCGCAGCGTCCCGCCGCGCAACGGCACGCGGGCGGGATGGCACCGGCGCATCGCGGTCCCCAGCCGCGCACCCACTCGAGCGCGGCGGCGTCGGTGCGGTCGCCCATACCACCGGGCCAGCACATGCGCAGCAGGGCCGAAGCCAGCCGCTGCGTATCCGGCTGGGCTCTGCTCGACACCGACTCGATGTGTGCGGCTATTCCTCGATCGCGGGCATCGTCCCCCATGCCAGGTGCATCGGCCCGCAAGCATCGGGGCGTTAGCGCCGGTCCCGCGGCGCCTCCACCAAGTGCAGGCGCCGAGGAGACCCGACGAGCCGTCACGCGGTCTGCGGAACCCGCGCGATGCTTTCCTGGTAGAGCCCCATCTGTGCGGCGATCGCCTCGTTGGCGAAGCCGTCGATCTGGCGCAGAGCGTCCACGACGAGGCTGGCGTCGAGGAGAGTGCGTCGGAAATCCTCACTCTCGCGTACCGCCGCGAGCTGCTCGGCAGAGCCGTACAGCTCGATGTAGCCGTTGAGACCCGCGTTCGCACCAAGCAGGACCACGTCGAACTTCTCGATGCGACCCTCCTGCTGCATCCGCCCGTAGAGGCCGATCGCCTCGTTGAACACCTCGAGTCCGCGTTCCTCGCGTCCGCGAACGGGCGTACCCCAGCCGATGAACAGCACTCGGTCGGCCATGCCGACCCCCTTCCCTAACGGCCCGACCCGTCGCCGGGCCTGTCGGTGCAGACGCTACCGGTCGGCCACGGCAAACCGGTGGATACCACGGGAACGAGAACGGCTCCCGAAGGCGCTCGGCAAGCGGGGTCAAGAGTAGATAGCTCTACTATTTACTTTTCAGGACGCCTCGGTTAACGTGACTGCCGCCGCCGACGCCGACCGCAACGCAGACACAACACCGACCGCAACGCAACATCCAGATCAAGGAGAACTCAGATGGCCGCCACCGCCGCGAGCGTCCGCAAGCCCGACTTCAAGAGCCAGCGCAAGCACTTCATCTTCACCGACGAGCACGAACAGCTGCGCGAGTCGATCCGCAACTTCGCGATCAGAGAGCTGGCGCCGCACGCTGAGGAATGGGAGGAGACGACGTTCCCTGACTCGGTGTTCCCGCGCATGGGCGAACTGGGCTTCCTGGGCCTGGACAAGCCGGAGCGGTACGGCGGCCAGGGCGGCGACTACTACACGAGCCTGGTGTTGGCGGAGGAGATCACGAACGCGAACTCGGGCGGGCTGGCGATGGGGCTGGCGGTGCACACGGACATGGCGATGCCGCCGATCCTGGCGTTCGGCTCGGAGGAGCAGAAGCAGGAGTGGGTGGTGCCTGCGATCAAGGGCGAGAAGATCCTGTGTCTGGGCATCACCGAGCCGGACGCCGGCTCGGACGTGAAAGGCATCAAGACGCGCGCGGTCAAAGACGGCGATGACTACGTGATCAACGGCTCGAAGACGTACATCACCAACGGCCATCGCGCGGACGTGATCGTGCTGGTGACGAAGACAGACACGGACGCCGGCTATGACGGGTTCACGCTGTTCCTGATGCCGATGGACGCTCCTGGCGTGATTCGCGAGAAGCGCCTGGAGAAGCTGGGCATGCACGCGTCGGACACGGCGCTGCTGGCGTTTCAGGACGTGCGCGTGCCGTCGTCGGCGGTGCTCGGCCAGGTGGGCAAGGGCTTCTACCACATCATGTGGGAGCTCCAGGGCGAGCGCCTGATCGGCGCGGCGGGCATGGTGGCGGGCGCGCAGAAGTGCTTCGAACGGACGTTGCAGTACGCGCACGAGCGCAAGGCGTTCGGCCGCGAAATCGGCAAGTTCCAGGTGATCCGCCACAAGTTCGCGGAGATGGCCACCAAAATCGAGTCGGCGCGGCAGATGACGTACATCACGGCGTGGCGCTTCCAGAATGGCGAGTACCCCGTGCGCGAGATCTCGATGTCCAAGCTGCACGCCTCGCGCGTGCTGTGCGAAGTGGCCGACGAATGCATCCAGATCCACGGCGGCGCGGGCTACATGCGCGAGTACGGCGTCGAGCGCGTATGGCGAGACGCGCGCCTGAACCGCATCGGCGCTGGCACCGACGAGATCATGCTCGACGTGATCGGCCGCTCCTACGGGCTTTAGAGATCGCGTCGCACCACATGCTCGATGACGAGCCGAGGGCCATGCCGCATGCGGCATGGCCGACAGGGCCGCATGCGGCCCTGTCTCGAAGCCGCACATGTGCGGCTTCGCCGGGAGGCGCATGCGCCTCCCGGAACGGCACCCTCATCGCGGTTCGTTCAGTCGACCGCGCCGCGCGGCACGACCCACTCGGTCGGCTGCCCGGTGACGGTTGCGATCAGCTCGAAGTCGGCGTCGTAGTGCAGGATGGTGAGCCCGGCGCGCTCGGCGGCCGCCGCGACGACCAGGTCGGGGATGCTCGCCGCGCGATGCTGAGCCGCGTTTGCGAGCAGCCCTTGGACCTCAACGGCACGATCGAGCGTCGCCTGGTCGATCGGAACACGCACGTAGCGCAGTTCGATATCGGCGCGTCGCGCGCGATGCTCATCGCCGTTGCGCACACTGAACAGCTGCTCGAGGTCGGTGATCGAGCAGCTCGCGACGAGGCCGCCGTGCACTTTTGGCTCAAACGCGGCGGCGATGGCCGGCTTGTGTGCGCGCACGATGACGCTGTTGTCTACGAGATGGGTGGGCGCGGCCACGCGCGTTCCATGATCTCGGGGTTGTGCAGATCCTCGTTCTCCTTGTACCAAGCGATCAGCCGCTTTCCGGCCTCTACGCGCACGACCTCGCGCAACGCCTCGTCAACCGTGTCCTTCACGCCGCGCGTCCCCAGTATCTCTCTGGCTTTGACGAGCATATCCTCATCGATATCCAATGTTGTCCTACGCATGCAATCAATATAGCCTGATGCAGCGATACCCGGCATACAAGCTCCCTTGTCGACTCCGATGACGACACCCTCTCCCCCCTTCTCCGACGAGCACGAACAGCTGCGACAGTCGATCCGCGGCTTCATCGACCGCGAGCTGGCGCCGCACGCGCAGCGGTGGGAGCAGGAGTGCTGGTTCCCCGACGAGGTGTTTCCGAAGCTCGCCGCGCAGGGCCTGCTCGGGCTGAAGTACCCGGAGCCCTACGGCGGGCAGGGCGGCGACTACCTGCACGAGGCGGTGCTGTGCGAGGAGATGGCGCGCGTGGGCTCCGGCGGCACGGCGGCGGGCATCGGCGCGCACATCAACATCGCCACACCGCCGATCTGGAAGTTCGGCACAGAGGAGCAGAAGCAGCGCTACCTGGTGCCGGCGATTCGCGGCGAGCGCATCGGCGCGCTCGGCATCACCGAGCCGGGCGCCGGCTCGGACGTGGCGGCTATCGCCACGCGCGCGGAGCGCGTCGACGGCGGCTGGGTGGTGAACGGCGAGAAGACGTTCATCACCAACGGCGTGCGCGCGCACTTCATCGTCACCGCCGTGAAGACCACCAAGGACGGCGGGCACCACGGCATCTCGTTTCTGATCGTCGACCGCGGCGAGGGCGTCGAGTCGTCCAAGCTCGACAAGCTCGGCTGGCACGCGTCCGATACCGCCACCGTCAGCTACCAGGACGTGTTCGTGGGAGACGAGAACCTGCTCGGCGAGCTCAACGGCGGCTTCAAGCTGATCATGGCCAACTTCCAGTGGGAGCGCCTGGCGATGGCGCTGGGCGCCGTCGGCGCGATGCAGTTGGCGTGGGAGCGCACGGCCGAGTTCGCGCGCGAGCGCCACGCGTTCGGGCGCCCGCTGACGGGCCACCAGGCGATCCGCCACAAGCTCGCCGACCTCGCCACTTCCGTGTACACCTGCCGCTGCGTCACCCACGACGCGCTGCGGCGCTTCGTCGCCGGCGAGGACCCGCTGCAGGAGGTCACGATGGCCAAGCTGCTGACGCAGCGCGCGTGCTTCGAGCTGATGGACGCCTGCCTGCAGATCCACGGCGGCGCCGGCTACATGCGCGAGTACTTCATCGAGCGCGCCGCGCGCGATGCGCGACTTGGTCCGATCGGCGGCGGCAGCGACGAGATCATGCGCGAGATCCTTGGGCGCACGCTCGGCCTGTAGCGCCCCGATCGAACAACCGTCCAAAGCGCTCTTGCAGCGCTAAGGGCGCAGACCTGACGGTCCGATGCGTTCGACGTGGTCGACGTACGTCTCCGCCGCCTGTTCCTCGCGGGCGCCCTCACCGTGGCCGTTTGCGCCGGTGGATCGCCCGCGCTCGCCGCGCAGGGTCGCGCGCACATCTCCGCGCGCCAGCGCCCCTGCCGGCACACCGCGCTGCGACCGACCGCGAAGGACGTCAAGCTGATCCGCGCGGCGACCCTGTGCCTGATCAACCGCGAACGCGTCACCCGCGGCGAGGCGCCCCTGCGGCCGAACTCGCGGCTGAGGCGCGCCGCGCAGGAACACAGCAACAGCATGGCCTTCGACGACTACTTCGAACACGTCGGCCCGCAGGGGCAGACGCCGCTCGTGCGCTTGCGCGACGCCGGCTACATCTCCAGCTCGCGGGTGGGCTACGAAATCGGCGAGAACATCGCCTGGGGCACCCTGTATCTGGCGACGCCGCGCGCGATCGTCGCCGCGTGGATGGCCTCGCCCGGGCACCGCGCCAACATCCTCGACCCCCGCTACCGCGAAACGGGGATCGGTGTCTCCGCGCACCCGCCCAGCTCGCTCGCACACGGTCAGCCCGGCGCGATCTACACGCAGGACTTCGGCGTCATCATCCCCTGAGCCCCCGCGCGCGCGAATGCCTCCGCGTGGCTCTGCTGTTTCCCGCGGTCAATCCCCGCCGTGTCACGCTCACGCCGTATATAACTCTGCCTCCTCGACCGAACACAAGGAGACGTCACAGATATGGGAGCACTCGACGGCAAGTCGGCGATCGTCACCGGCTCGGCACGCGGAATCGGACGCGCCACCGCGGAACTGCTCGTAGCGCAGGGCGCTCAGGTTCTGATCAACGACCTCGACGGAGACGTAGCCGAGCAGGCCGCCGCGGAGATCGCCGGCGAGACGGCGGTGTTCGCCGGCGACCTCACCAAGCCCGGCGCGCCCGACCAGCTCGTGCAGAAGGCGATCGACTCCTTCGGCAAGATCGACATCATCGTCAACAACGCCGGCTACACGCTCGACGCGCCCGTCCACAAGATGACCGACGAGCACTTCCAGGCGATGCTCGACATCCACACCGTCGTGCCCTTCCGCATCATCCGCGCCGCCGCGCCGCATCTGCGCGAGCCCGCCAAGAAGGAGCGCGAGGAAGGCAAGGAGGTCTTCCGCAAGATCGTCAACGTGTCCTCCACCTCGGGAACGTTCGGCAACGCCGGCCAGGCCAACTACTCCTCCGGCAAGGCAGCCGTCGTCGGCCTGACCAAAACGGTCGCCAAGGAGTGGGGCCAGTTCAAGGTGAACGTCAACGCCGTGGCGTTCGGCTTCATCGACACGCGCCTCACGCAGGCCAAGGTCGACGAGAACACGATGGAGAAGGACGGCGAGAAGATCCAGCTCGGCATCCCCGAGCAGATGCGCCAGATGGCCTCCATGCTGATCCCCCTCGGCCGCCCCGCAACGCCCGAGGAGGCCGCCGGCGGGATCTTCTTCCTGTGCTCACCCTGGTCCAACTACGTGCATGGACAGACGCTCCACATCACCGGCGGACTGTTCGGAGGCATGACCGGCTGAGGCTCGGCGCCGCTTGTGTCCAATGGCCGGCGCAGGGGCCCACGCGGGCCAACCGTGTCTCGAACACGACACGATAGCCCCGTTGCGAGTGCTGTATAGCCATCGCTATACAGCACTCGCAGCAGAGTGAACCAACCCGGCACCCCGCCGCTACCGCGATGGTGATGGAGTGCTGTGCACCATCGCTATACAGCACTCGCGGCAGAGTGAACGGGCCCGACACCCGACCGCCGCGCCAACACCCGCGACCGCTACGCGGCGACGGGGCGGGCGCCCCTGAGATCCAGCATGCACCCTGAGAAATAGGCGCCCGCTGGCGACGCGAGATAGGCCGTCAACGCGGCCACCTCGCGCACCGTCGCCGCGCCGGGGGCGATCGCCACGGCGGTGATCCCGTGGCGAGCCCACTCGATCGACAGCGTGCGGGCCAGGTTCTCAAGGCCGGCGCGTGCGGCGTCGGCGTGCTCGCCGCCATCGGGAGGCGGGGCCAGATAGACGATCCGCCCGCCACGTCCGCCGGGCAGGAAGGCGCGGTTGGCGAGCGCACGGGTGATGTTCCAGCTCGCGTCGAGGCACGTACCGAGCGCGGCGCGCGCGCCCTCGGGCCCAGCGCGCGCGGCCGCGTGGGCAAACAGGCCGGCCCCGTCGACCACCAGCATCTCGACGCCGATGTCGACATCGGACTCGGCATCGCCGTGCCGGCGCTCCAGCGCCCGCTCGATCGCCTGCTCGATCGCCGCATCTTCGAGGCTGTGGGAGCCAAGCTGACAGTCGTGCACGCACGCGCCCAGCTGCGCGCACGCGGCACCGACGGCCGCCCCCGGCGAGTCGTCTGGGTCGGAGGCCGCGTGCGCGCGCGCGAGCACGATCGACACGCCCTGGAGCAAGCCCGGGCGCAGCAGCTCGGAAACGTCAGGCTCCGAACGCACGCTCGGCGTCCGAGCCGCCGGCACCTGGAGCCCCGCCCGCGCCCGGACCGTCGCCGCCGGGCTCCACATCCGGATCGGGGCCGCCCATCCCGAGTCCGTTGCCGGCTTTGGCTCCGCGAAGCTCGAAGTAAAGGACGGAGGCGGCCAGCGCCGACAGCGGCGCGGTGAGCACGCCGACGACCACCCTGACGACGATGCCCACGCCGGAGCCGGCCGATTCGGCCGCCCCCTCGATGATGACGGAGACGAGGGCGACGAGGATGTACAGCACGAGGATCACGCCGAACACCTGCCAGCCGTTGCCGCGGACGAGCTCGCGGCTGCGCCTGAGCGCGGCGAACACGCCGGGTTGCTCGAGCACTACGACGGGAGCGGCGACCGACCAGATCGTGATCAGGATGAGGCCGGGGATGATGACGAGGACGAAGCCGATCACGATCCCGATGCCCGCGACGACGCCGACGAGGATCAGCTGGCCGAGCACGGGCGTGGCGGCGCGCAGCAGCTGGCCGGGGCTGGCGTCGCGCCGGCCGTCCTGGACGTCGGCGACGAGCTCGACGACCATGCCGGTGAACAGCGTGGTCGCCACCAGGTCGATGATCACGGCGACGAGCGCAAGCGCGGGGCTGGCGGCGACGAGCAGCGCGGCGATGATGCCCGTGAACACGAACACGACGGCGGCGGCGGGCATCAGGACGGAGGCCTGGTCGACGTAGATGTTGAACACGCGCCGGATCACGCCGCCGACGTCAACGCGACTCTGCATGTCCCCTCCCCGAGCCTCGTGGACGCCCCATCGCCGCAACCTTAGGCGACCCGTCCGACGGCTCGCCTGCGCTCAGGCGACGGCCGCGCCCTTCGGGGCGCGCCGTTCGGCCCGGCGCTGCTCGCGCAGGCGCCGCAGGATGCCCTTGCGACCATGCTCTTCCAGGCCGGCGTACAGACGGCGGATGTCGGCGAGGACCTCGTCGGCGACGGCCTGCTGCTGCTCGCGCGTGGAGCTCTCGATCGGCTCCCAGCGTTTGGCGTCTCCGTACTGGATGGTCACCTTGGGGAACTGCAGGCGCTTCCAGTTGCGCACGTGCGAGGAGCCGTAGATGGCGATCGGCACGATCGGCGCGCCCGTCTCCAGCGCCAGGCGCCCGATGCCCGGCTTGGCCTGTTCGGAGACCTTGCCCGTGCGCGAGCGGCCGCCCTCGCAGTACATGGTGATGGCGGCGCCCCGGTCGAGGATCGAGCGGGCGGTGATGAACGTCTCCTCGTCGCGCACCCCGCGGCGCACGGGGAAGACGCCGCCGTGGGTGTAGACGAACTGCATGGGCCGTTTGAAGAGCTGCGACTTGGCCATGAAGCGGACCTTGCGACGGATGTAGCAGGCCATCAGGAAGTGGTCCATGAACGAGAAGTGGTTGGGGGCGAGGATGACGGCGCCGCTGCCGGGCACCTTCTCGACGGAGATCGCGCGGGCGCGCAGGAACGTGTACGCGTACAGCGAGGTGATCACGCGGGTCATCTCGTAGGTCCAGTCCGGTTCGCGCGAGCGCGAGCGCGCGTGAAAGCGGTCGAAGTGCTCCTTCGGCCGGGGGTCGGTGTAGACCTGCTCGCGCATCGGGGCGAGATCGCTCATCCAGACGCTGTACATCCGGCGCGGTGCAAAGTTACGCGGCGCCTACCTCCGGGACAGGTACACGAGCACGAAGTCCACGACCTGGCGTCCGCGGTGCAGGAACCCGGCGAGCGTACGGCCGCTGGCGCGGTGTGCGAGGTCGAGCTCGATCTCGATCACGCGGCGCCCGGCGCGGACGGCGTCGATGGTCATCCCGATCTCCATGCCGTAGCCGTCGGCGAATGGCAGCACGTCCAGCAGCGCCTGCTCGCTGAGCGCCCGCTGCCCGGAGATCGGCGCGGTCGTGCGCAGGCCGCAGCGGCGGTGAACCGCCCAGCGCGCGAACGCGAGCGCGAGCCCGACACCGCCGCCGACGCGCTCCGCGAAGGCCGCGACCGCCACGTCCGCGTCCCCGCGCGCGACCGCGTCGGCGAGCGCCGCCAGCGCGACCGCGGAGTCACCGAGATCGCCGTCGCAGAGGACGTATATGGATTGAGAGTCGGGGTCGCGCGTGGTGCCAGGCGCGTCGTGCAGCGCCACTCGGACGGCGCGGGTCATGGCCGCCCCCTTGCCGATGACACGCGCGCTTGACACCACGCGCGCGCCCGACTCAAAAGCCGTCTCGGCGGTTGCGTCGCTGGAGCCGTCGTCGGCGAGCCACACGGGCGCGCCGGGGAAGGCCGTCTCCAGGGCGGCGAGCGTGGCGCCCACGCGCTCGGCCTCGTTGTGAGCGGCGACGACGACCGCGATCGCGGGTCGGGTTGATCGGTCGGCGGCGCGCTCTATTGTGCTCATCCAGTGGCGGCGATTGGCATAGGGAGGTTCAGATGACTGACATCGAGGCTCATATCACGGGCACGGTATGGAAAATCGAGTGCGCGGTGGGCGACACGATCGAGGAGGGCGACACGGTGGCGATCCTCGAGTCGATGAAGATGGAGATGCCGGTCGAGGCGGAGGACGCGGGCACCGTCACGGAGATCCTGTGCGAGGAGGGCCAGGCGGTCAGCGAGGGCGACACGCTGGTCGTGCTGGGGTAGCGCGCCGGCCCGACCCCGCAATCCGCCCGCGCCGGCGCTGGGTTAGCCTGTCGGCCCGGTGTCCTGGAGCGCCCCCCCACGCGAGCTCGCCGACGGCAAGCTCCTGATCGACGAGCCGGCCGACGGGGTCGTGCGGCTGACGATCTCCAATCCGGCCAAGCGCAACGCGCTCGACCACCCGATCCTGGACGCGATCACCGCCACGCTGGTCGAGCTGTCTGGGGTGGGTGGGCTCTCATCCCCCGCGCGGTGCGTGCTGGTGACCGGCGCGCACGGGATGTTCTCGGCGGGCTATGACATCGGCGAGATCCCGGAAGACGAGTTCGAAGAGCGGGCCGAGCGCCTGGTGGCGCATCCGTTCACGCAGGCGATCGACGCGCTGGAGGCGTTCCCCCACCCGACGCTGGCGGCGCTGCCCGGCCACACGATCGGCGGCGGCCTGGAGCTGGCGCTGTCGTGCGACCTGCGGGTGGCGCAGGCGGGCATCAAGCTGGGCATGCCGCCGGCGAAGCTCGGGCTGGTGTACTCGCACACGGGGCTGCGTCGCTTCATCGACGCGATCGGCGCGGCGCGCACGCGCGAGCTGTTCCTGCTGGGCAGCTACATCGACGCGCCGACGGCGCTCGCGTGGGGCCTGGTGAACCGTGTGGCCGGCGCCGAGGAGCTGGAAGCGCTGGCGCTGGAGCTCGCGGGCGAGCTGGCGGCCAACGCGCCGCTGTCCCAGCGCGGCAACAAGCGTGTGATCGCGGCGCTGCTGCACGCTGAGAGCGAGCTGGCGGCGGACGTGGAAGCGGAGCTGATCGAGCTGCGCCGCGCGTCGTTCGCATCGCGCGATCTGCGCGAGGGAATGCGCGCGTTCGCCGAGCGGCGCGCCCCCCTCTGGCGCGGCGAATAATCGCACGCGCCGCCGCTCGCGGGCGGCACAAGTAGCCGTCCGCCACAGCGCATACGGTGTTCGCGTGGCGCCGCTGATCACACGCGAGGAAGCTCGGACGCTCGGCGAGATCGAGGATCACGGGCAGATCGAAGCGCTGATCCAACGCGCTTGGGAGGCGCGCGTGGAGCGCTTCGCGGACTCGACGGACATGTGCTCGCTGGTGAACGCCAAGTCGGGTGGCTGCGCCGAGGACTGCGGCTTCTGCGCGCAGTCGCGCTTCGCCGACGCGGAGACGCCGATGCACGCGATGATGGAGCCCGAGCAGATCCTCGAGCACGCGCGCGCGGCCGAGGCGGCGGGAGCGCATCGTTTCTGCATGGTCACCCAGGGCCAGGGACTGTCGAAGCGAGACTTCGAGAAGTATCTGGCGGGCGTGCGCCTGGTCTCCGAGAGGACCAACCTCAAGCGCTGCGCGTCGGTGGGGCACATCTCGGCGGAGCGCGCGAAGGCCTTGCGCGAGGCTGGCATACAGCGCGTGCACCACAACGTGGAGACGGCCCACAGCTACTACGACGAGGTCACGAGCACCGTCCGCTACGAGGGCCGGCTGCGCACGATCGACGCCGTCCGCGAGGCCGGCCTGGAGACATGCGTGGGCGGCATCCTCAACCTTGGCGAGACGCGCGCCCAGCGTGTGGAGATGGCGTTCGAGCTGGCGGAGATCGATCCCACGAGCGTGCCGATCAACATGCTCAACCCGAGGCCTGGGACGAAGTTCGGCGACCGCGAGTTCATGGACCCGTGGGAGGCGGTCAAGTGGATCGCGATCTTCCGGCTGATCCTCCCGGACGCCCTGTTCAGGCTGTGCGGCGGGCGCGTGGAGAACCTGGCGGAGCTGCAGCGGCTGGCGGTGCGGGCGGGCATCAACGGGGTGATGATGGGCAACTTCCTGACGACGCTGGGCAACGAGCCGGAGACGGACAGGGCGATGTTCGAGGAGCTCGGCCTGAACGTGGCGCGCCAGCCGGACAACGCGGCCAACCCACGCCCCGACAACCGCTCGGGCTGGCTGTCGGGCGAGACGCCGGACGTGGTCGAAGAGCTGCGCGCGTCAGCCGCTCCCGCGGAAGCCGACGCGCTCGAGCTGGATGTGCGGCTGTGGGATCCGTCCACCCAGCTGCGCTATCGGGCCAAGCACGCGGTACCGCCGCGCCCGGACGGCGCGGCCAACAGGGTTCCAGTCGGCTAGACAGCCAAGGGGGGAGCAGATGAGCGACATCGAAGAACGCCTGCAGGAGCTGGAGCGGCTCGGCCTCGCCCGGCGCCTGCGCCTGGTCAGCGGACCGCAGGGACCGACGGTGCTGATCGACGGCAAGCCGGTGCTGCTGCTGTGCTCGAACAACTACCTCGGGCTGGCCGACCATCCACGCGTGCGCGAGGCCGCGGCCGACGCGGCGATGCGCTGGGGCGTGGGCGCGGGCGCCTCGCGGCTGGTGTCGGGGACGATGACGATCCACCGTCGCCTGGAGGAGCGCCTGGCGGCGTTCAAGGGCAGCCAGGCGTGCCTGCTGTTCGGCTCGGGCTACCTGGCGAACATCGGCGTCATCGGCGCGCTTGCCGGCCGCGGGGACGCGATCTTCTCCGACGAGCTCAACCACGCGTCGATCGTCGACGGATGCCGGCTCTCGCGCGCCGAGGTGATCGTCTATCGCCACCGCGACGTGGAGCACCTCGAATGGAGCCTGCGCCGCCACGGCAGCGGGCGCGATGGCGCTGCGCGGCGGCTGATCGTGACCGACTCGGTGTTCTCGATGGACGGCGACGTGGCGCCGCTGGCGGAGATCGCGGAGCTGGCGGACGTGCATGACGCGCGTGTGATGGTCGACGAGGCGCACGCCACGGGCAACCTCGGCCCGGGCGGTCGCGGCGCGGTGGCGGAGGCGGGCCTTAGCGACGAGATCGACGTGGTGGTGGGGACGCTCGGCAAGGCGCTCGGCTCCTACGGGGCGTACGCGTGCGCGAGCGCGGAGATGGTCCGCTACCTGATCAACACGGCTCGCTCGCTGATCTACTCGACGGCGCCGTCGCCGCCGGCGGTCGCCGGCGCGCTGGCTGCGCTGGAGCTGCTGCGGGAGCGCCCACACCGCGTCCAGCGGCTGCGCTCCAACGCGCGGGTCCTGCGTCGGGCGCTGGCGCGGGAGGGCTTCCCGGTCGCCGACCTGGAGATGCAGATCGTCCCCCTGATCGTGGGCGACGAGCGCGACGCGATGCGCCTGTGCCAGGAGGCGATCGAGCGGGGTGTGTTCGCCCAGGCGATCAGACCGCCGACGGTGGCCGCGGGCTCCTCTCGCCTGCGCTTGACGGCGATGGCCTCGCACACGGCTTCCGAGCTGCAGATGGCGGCGAGCGTGTTCGGCGACGCCGCGCGCAAGCTGGGGATCGATCCCGCGTCGCTGACGCCGGCGCTGGGTGAGCACGAGCCGGTGCTCGACGGGCGCGAGATGGCATACACGGAGCTGACGGCGTACGCGCACGACCCCTCCAGCGAAGACGATGCTTCCGCCGCCACGCCGTTCGACGTCGAGTCCGACAGCGAGTCCGACGGCGAGAGCCCGCCGACAGCTCCGGTGCCGGCGATGGCCAGCGCACCGTTCGACGTCGAGCGCGAGCTGGACAGCGCCCGCGCGGCCTAGCGCCTGGCGTCCGGCGCTGCAGGCATGCGCGGACTGTTCGTCACGGGAACGGACACGGGTGTCGGCAAGACGATCGTGAGCGCGGCGCTGCTCGCGTCGCTGGCCGCGGCGGGCGAGCCGGTGCGCGCGTACAAGCCGGTCGTGACCGGCCTGGAGGACCCGGCGGAGACCGCCGCGCGGGGCCGATGGCCGCCCGATCATGAGCTGCTGGGGGCCGCCGCGGGCATGAGCCCGCGGGACGTGGCACCGCTGCGCTACGGCCCCGCGGTCTCGCCGCATCTGGCCGCGGAGCTGGCGGGGGAGCGCATCGACCCCGAGCGGCTGCTCGCCGCCGCGCGCGCGGGCACGGCCGGTGAGACACTGATCGCGGAGGGCGTCGGGGGGCTGCTGACGCCGCTGGCGGAGGACTACAGCGTCTGCGACCTCGCGGCCGCGATCGGACTGCCTGTGCTGATCGCCGCTCGCCCCGGCCTGGGGACGATCAACCACACGCTGCTCACCCTCCGTGTCGCCCGCGCGGCCGGCCTTCAGGTCCGCGGCGTCGTGCTCAACCCTTGGCCCGAGGAGCCGACGAGTCTCCACCGGTCCAACCATTCCACGATCGCGCGCCTCGGCGAGGTCCAGGTGGAGCGACTGAGCCTGGTGCCACGTCCCACCCTGGATTGCCTGGCACGAGCGGGATCGCCGCTCGTTCGTGCGTTCCTGAGTGGCTAGCACCCCCGTCTCAGTCGACTCGCTCGAACCAGTCGCGTTCCCAGACATCGAGCCGGCTTGTCGGCTATCGTTCGCGCATCGGCGCACTTGGGGGGTCCGCGCAAATCTGGCGACGCGGGTCCGACCGAACTGGAGCAGACGAAAGAGAGGGGATAGATGAAACGCATGAGGATCATCGGGCTATGTCTGCTGGCGGTGCTCGCCATCGCGGCCGTGACCTCGGCGACCGCGTCAGCAGAACTACCTGAATATGCGGTATGCGGTAAAGCCACCAAAGCCGAAGGAGCGTGGAAGGGCCACTACACGAGCTCCCTGTGCACGGAAGCGAGCAAAGTGGAAACGGGCGGCGAATACGAAATCGCAAAAGGGTTCGGCAAAAAAGCCACGTTCACGGCCAAAGGCGGGGAAAGCGTGGTCGCGTCATCTGAAGTCCCCGAGGAGATGGAATGCAAAACGACGACGGCTACAGGGGAATTCACGGGTAGCAAAGGCGTCAAGGACGTGATCCTCACGTCGACCGGCTGCGAAGAGGAGGAAGCGAAATGCACCACGGCCGGGCGCCTGACAGGTCATATCGTCAGCAATCCCCTGAAGGGCGAATTCGGCTACATCGCGGGCAAAGGCACGAAAGCCCCCACCGTCGGCCTGCTGCTCGAGCAGGAAAGCACCACGTATGCGGCAGAATTTGACTGTGGCGAACTGCCGATCAGGACCAAAGGGCCGGTGATCGCGGAAGTCACCGGCAACGTGAACACGATCTCCGCGGAATCCACGTACACGTTCCGGGAGACCGGTGGCGTGCAGCAGTTCGGCAGCTTCGAAGGGGGCCTGCCCGACGAAACGTGGCGCTGGGAATTCGACGGCACCAAAGGCTGGGAACCCGAAGGCGGCAACACGTTCGGGCTCCAGCTGACGGCGCTGGCCAAAAGCGAAGTGATGGAGCTCAAAGCCTGACGTCGAGCGCCGCGCGTGTCAGCGACTGCTCGCTGCGCGCGCGGCGTCGACCATCGCGGTGGTGACCGTCGCCAGGTCGCGCTCGTCGATCACATACGGAGGCATCGCGTAGATCAGGTTGCGGAACGGACGCAGCCACACGCCACGCTCGACGGCCACCGCGGTGGCGGACGCGACGTCCACGTCGTGATGGAGCTCGATCACGCCGATCGCCCCCAGCACGCGTACGTCCGCGACACCCGCGAGCGTGCGCGCCTGCTCGAGCCCAGCCCGCAGTCGCGCCTCGATCGCTTCCACCTGCGCGCGCCAGCCGCCCTGCTCGAGCAACTCCAGCGAGGCGAGCGCCACGGCGCACGCCAACGGGCTGCCCATGAACGTGGGGCCGTGCATCAGCCCACCCCCTTCTCCGCCGGAGACCGTGTCGGCGACCGCGGATGTGCAGATGGTCGCGGCCAGTGACATGTAGCCGCCGGTGAGCGCCTTGCCCACGCACATGACGTCGGGCGCCACGCCTGCGTGCTCGCACGCGAACATCGCGCCGCTGCGTCCGAAGCCCGTGGCGATCTCGTCGAGCACCAGCAGCAGGCCGTGCTCGTCGCACACGCGCCGCATCAACGCCACGCACTCGGGTGAGTGGAAGCGCATGCCGCCGGCGCCCTGCACGACGGGCTCGACGATCACCGCCGCAAGCTCGTGCGCGTGCGCGCCCGCCAGATCGCTCACGTCGCGGGCCCAGCGCTCGTCCAGCCCCGCACGAAAGCCATCCGGCGGACGCTCGGCGAAGACGTGCTGCGCGAGCATGCCCGCGAACAGGCTGTGCATCCCGCCCACCGGGTCGCACACCGCCATCGCGCCGGCGGTGTCGCCGTGGTAGCCGCCCCTGACCGTCAGCAGCCGCGTGCGCCGCGTGTGTCCGAGGGCGCGCTGGTACTGAAGGCACATCTTGATCGCCACCTCCACCGACACCGACCCTGAGTCGGCGAGGAAGACCCTCTCCAGGCCCTCCGGCGCCAGCTCGGTCAGCCGCTCGGCAAGGCGCACCGCCGGCTCATGCGTCAGCCCGCCGAACATCACGTGCGCCATCCTGCCCAGCTGCTGTTCCACCGCTCGATCCAGCGCGGGGTTGCGGTAGCCGTGGATCGCGCACCACCACGACGCCATCCCGTCGATCAGCTCGCGCCCATCGGCCAGCCGCAGGCGCACCCCCTCAGCCGAGACGACCGGCAGCGAGGGCAGCGCCGCCGGCAGCGCGCCATACGGGTGCCACACGCGCTCGGCGTCGAGCGCGAGCAGTTCCTCCCAGTCCGTCAGGCTCCCTAGTCCTCGTAGAGGGTGAAGTCACGCTTCCGCGCGCCGCACACGGGGCAGAACCACGTGTCGGGGATGTCCTCGAACGCGGTCCCAGCCGGGATGCCCCCGTCCGGGTCGCCCTCTTCGGGGTCGTAGATGTAGCCGCAGGACTCGCAGATCCAGCGCTGGAGGGTCTCTGTGGCGGTGCTCATGTGTGCGAGGTCTCCCTCTGCGGGGACGATGCGGTCGTGTCGCTCATGCGCCAAAGATTACCGGCCGCTAGGGTCACCCGATGCACACCTCCGAGGAGAGCGAGCGCCCGGGTCCGGGCGAGGCTTACAACCCCGGCCCGCCCACACCCCCGCGCCAGGCGGCGAGCGTGATCCTGCTACGCGGTGGCGCCGCGCGGCTGGAGCTGCTGCTCGTCAGGCGCACGCCGCGGGCGCGCTTCATGGGCGGCGTGTGGGTGTTCCCCGGCGGCGCCGTCGACGCCGGCGAGGGCGACGGCGACGGCGCCCACCGCGCGGCCGCGCTGCGCGAGCTGCAAGAGGAGGCTGGCATCACGCTCGACGATCCCGGCGCGCTCGTGAAGTTCTCGCGCTGGATCACGCCCGCGGAGGTGAAGATCCGCTTCGACACGCACTTCTTCCTGGCGCTGCTGCCCGACGGCCAAGAGCCGCGGATCGACGGCGAGGAGTGCGTCGATCTCGGCTGGTTCACGCCGCGTGCGGCATTGGACGCCCACGCGGCTGGCGAGATCGTGCTGGTGTTTCCGACGATCAAGCACCTGGAGCAGCTGAGCGAGTTCTCCTCCGTCGAGGCCCTGCTGGCCCACGCTCGCGGACGCGAGGTGCTGCCGGTGCAGCCGCGGGTGATCCTGGAGGGCGAGGTCGCCCGCATCCTGCTTCCGGGCGAGCCCGGGTACTGATCGCGCCGGTGCGCGCCCGGCTGACGCCGGGCTTGACGACTACTGATCGCGCCCGCGCGGAGCCGGCCGGCGCTCAGGACTGCTGCTGGGCGTTGATCACGTGCGTGACCGCGTTGATCAGGCCCAGATGCGTGAACGCCTGCGGATAGTTGCCGAGGTGGCGACCGGAGGATGCCTCGAGCTCCTCCGCGTAGAGCCCGAGCGGGGACGCGTAGGCGAGCAGCCGCTCGCACAGATGCTCGGCCTCACGGTGCTCGCCTATCTCTGACAGCGCCGACACCAGCCAGAAGGAGCAGATCAGGAACGTGCCCTCCTCGCCGTGCAGGCCGTCGTCGGTGGTGTCCGTGCGGTAGCGCAGGACCAGCCCGCCCTCGGTCAGCTCCTCGCGGACCGCCATCACGGTCGCGCGCACGCGCTCGTCCTCGGGTCCGAGGAAGCGCACCAGCGGCACGAGCAGGTTGGACGCGTCGAGCGCGTCCGTGTCGTAGTGCTGGCGAAAGACACCGCGCTTGTCCACGCCGCGCTCGAGGATCTCCTTGTGGATCTCATCGGCGAGCGCCTGCCACTGCTCCGCGCGCTCGTGCTCGCCGCGGCGTTCGGCCAGGCGCGCGCCGCGATCCATCGCTACCCAGCACATCAGCTTGGAGGAGACGTAGTGGCGGGGCTCGCCGCGCGCCTCCCAGATGCCCTGGTCGGGCTGCTTCCACACCTGCGACGCGCACGTCACCTGGTCGATCAGCACCGGCCACAGCCGCTCGGGTATGTGATCGCGCTTCTTGGAGTGCAGGTAGACGGAGTCGAGCACCGCGCCGTAGACGTCGTTCTGGCGCTGGTCGTACGCGCCGTTGCCGATGCGCACAGGACGTGCGCCCTCGTAGCCCTTGAGATCGTCGAGTGTCGACTCGGTGAGCTGCTTCTGGCCCTTGATGCCGTACATGATCTGCAGCGAGCCGTCCTCGTTGCGCTCCATGTCGGCGACGAACTGGACGAAGTCGTCGGCCTCCCAGTTCAGACCCAGCGCGTGCATCGACCACAGCGTGAACGACGCGTCGCGCATCCAGCAGAAGCGGTAGTCCCAATTGCGCTCGCCCCCCGGCGTCTCCGGCAACGATGTGGTGGGCGCCGCCACCAGAGCTCCGGTGGGCATGAACGTGAGCCCCTTCAGCGCCAGCGCCGAACGCTCGAGATGAACGCGCCACGGGTGATCCGGGTAGGTGCCTTCCGCCAGCCACGTGCGCCAGAAGCGGCTGGTGCGCTGCATGTGCTCCTCCGCCTGCTCCACCGTGTGCGGGCCTCCGCGATCCTCCGTCCAAGAGAGCGCGCAGAAGCGCTTCTCGCCTTCGCGCATCGTGTGGCGGCCGTGCGCGCGGTTGCCCTCGATGCCCACGCGAATGTCACTGAACAGCCTGAAGCCGGGAGCGTCGCCGTCGACGTCCACGCCCGCGGGCTCGCTGGCGTCCATCTCCTGCACCGCGTCCAGCAGGCACGCGCCGTTCTCACCGGATTGCACGACGTTCCACTGCGCCGGCGTGCAGCCGTAGTCGAGCATCGGCTCGCACACGATCTCCACCTGCACCTGCCCCTGGATGCATTCGACGATGCGCACCAGCAGATGCTCTGCGTCGTAGTCGGTCGGCGGGCGCGTGTGGCTGGAGCCGTGCTTGTTGTCATGCCATGGGCCGATCGTGAGCGCCTCCACCACCCGCAGCCAGCCCTGCGGGGTCATCCACGTGGTCTCGATGATGTTCGTGCCGGGGATGTAGCGTCGCCCGGCGGGGACGTACACCCCATACGGTCCCACCCGCCAGCTGCCGGCGCCGCGGTCCAGCAGTGCGCCGAATATCGACGGCGAGTCGAAGTGTGGCAGGCACATCCACTCGATCGAGCCGTCCGGTGCGACCAGCGCGCCGGTGTGGCAGTCCGACAGGAAGCCATAGTGGGCGATCGGCGGGAACGGGGAGTTGATGGAGGTGGCGCTCGAGCGGGCCGTGCGCGTCGACGGCTCGCCGGCCTTCGCCACGGTCGTCGCGTCGGGGGCGCTCACCACTCTGTCCGTTCGAACCTGGGCCGCTCGACGCCAGCCGGTAGGACCTGCTCGTCCTCGAGCTTGTCCAGATGTGCGGCGAGCGTGGCGGTGGCAAGCGGGAGCAGCGGCTCGGGCACCTCCGGCCAGACCGCGTCCAGCAGCTCCCTAATCGTGCGCCGTCCCTCTCCCAGCGCGAGGATCAGACCGTTTTCACGATCGATGCGGTGCGCCACGTACTCTTCGAGCTTCGTGTGAGCATCCCACACGGGCGGCCCGTGGCCGGGGCACAGCACGTTGAAGTCTTCGCGCAGGCGCAGACGCGTGAGCGCAAGCAGGTAGCCGGCCATCGCCCCACGGTAGGGGCTGATGAAGACGCTGCCTTCGCCGAGCACCGCGTCGCCTGTGAAGCACGCTCCGTCACCCACCAGCGCGAAGTGATCGGCCGAATGCCCGGGGGTGGCCACCGCCTCGAACGGGCCGAAGCGCACGTGCTCGCCGAGCAGGATGTCGACCGCGCCGCGACCGCCCGCCAGCGGCGCCGGGTAGCGTTCGAGCAGAGGCCTGACCGCTTCGGTGTGATCGTGGTGATCGTGGGTGAGCGCCACGCCGCCCAGCCCGCCGCGGGCGTCGATCGCGGCGGACAGGCGTGTGAGGTGCTCGTCCAGCAGCGGGCCGGGGTCGATCACCCACGCCGGCCGGCGCCCGACGACCCACGTGTTCGTACCCGACAGCGTGAGCGGGCCGGGGTTCTCCGCGCGCACCCGCAGGATGTCGTAGTCCATCAGCAGGTCGGCCTCCGAGCCGTCCTGCGCGGAATCGCCGTTGGCTCCAGCCTCGGCCTCGGAATTAGGCGGCGGCGGCGTACTCACGCTTGCGACGTTAGCTGACCGACCGGCCGAAATGTCTGCTCCCGTGGCTACCTCGCGCGACCGCTTGCGCGCCTGGCTCCGCCACGCGACGCGCCCTCCGGGCGCTGCGTCCCGCTCCTGGCAGAGCTCGACCGGCGCTCGCCGCCGCGCGAACGATTTTTGCTGGGCGAACGATTCCCACCAGCGCCCGATCCGCCGCGCTGTGAGCCTCCGCGCTGTGAAGCACCGGCGGAGATCCCAGCCAGTGAAAGCTCCCGGTCCAGGCCCAGCTCGCTGACCATCCCCGCGAGCTCGCGCGCCTGATCGTGTGCCACCAGCGTCACACCGACACCGCTCGCGCCCGCGCGAGCCGTGCGCCCGATGCGGTGCACGTAGTCCTCGCGCGTGGCGGGGATGTCGTAGTTGATCACGTGCGTGATCCCCGCGACGTCGATCCCTCGCGCGGCGACGTCCGTCGCCACGAGCGTGTCCACCACGCCCGCCTCGAAGTTCGCCAGCGCGCGCTCGCGCTGGCCTTGGGACTTGTCGCCGTGCATCGCCACCGCGCGCACGCTGCTCGACGCCAGCCGCTTGACCAGCCGGTCGGCGCCGCGCTTGGTGCGCACGAACACGAGCGTCAGGCCGCGCTCGGCCTCGCCCAGCTCGCTGATCAGGCGGGCGACCTTGCCCTCGTGGGTGACCGTCACGAAGCGGTGCTCCACGTCGCCCTTGCGCTCGGCCGAATGCGCGTGCTCGTGGCGGCGCGGGTTGGAGGTGTAGGCCTTGGCGATCCGCCCGACCTCACCCTCGAGCGTGGCCGAGAACAGCATCGTCTGACGCTCGGGCGCGGTCATCTTCACGATCCTGTCGACAACCGGGCGAAAGCCCATGTCGAGCATGCGGTCGGCCTCGTCGAGGACCAGCAGGCGGATGCGGCTGAGCGACACGTCCCTGCGCTCGATCAGGTCGAGCAGTCGCCCGGGCGTGGCCACGAGGATGTGGGCGCGGCCGGCGAGCCGCGCCTGCTTGACGATCCCCGCGCCGCCGTACACGGCTGCGATCGACAGCGCGCGAGCGTGCGCCAGCGGGCGCAGGTCCTCGACGATCTGGAGTGCCAACTCGCGTGTCGGCGCGAGGACCAGCGCCGACGGGCGCGCGTCGGAGTCCTTCAGCCGCTCGACCAGCGGCACCCCGAACGCGAGCGTCTTGCCCGAGCCCGTTGGTGACTGCGCCAGCACGTCGCGACCGGCGAGCACGTCGGGGATGACCATCCTCTGGACGGCGAACGGCTGCTCGATCCCGCGCTCGGCGAGCTCATTTACTACGACCTCGGACACGCCGAGGTCGGCGAATGTTGCATGCGTCATGTTGTTGGTGCTCCTTCTGGCGACCTTCCGGCCGCCGCTGCAGATGGAGATTCGACTGACCCCATCCGCGCCCTTCAGCGCCAACAAAGACAAAGAACCTCACGGACGACTTCGCCGCCCGTACGGGCACCGTAGCAGGCCGAGGTGAACGCGCCAGCGCATGCAACGAGCCTCTCCACGCGCCACACCGCGCTCCCCCGCGAGCCCCAGCGCGGCTCATGGCGCCAGGCGCTCGATCACCCAGCGTGCGTCATCACGCACGTAGCGCAGCCGATCGTGCAGCCGATCGTCGCGCTGCTGCCAGAGCTCAAAGCTCTGCGGGAGCAGGCGAAAGCCGCCCCAATCGGCCGGCAGCGGCAGCTCGCCCTGTCCATAGCGCCGTCCCAGCTCGGCCACTCGCCGCTCCAGCGCCTGGCGGCTCTCGAGCGGCTGGCTCTGCGGCGACGCCAGCGCGCTGAGCTGGCTGCCGCGTGGGCGGCTGCGCACGTACTCGGCCGACTCCTCGGCGCTCGTGTGGCTGACGGAACCCTCTATTCGCACCTGCCGACCCAGCCGGTCCCAGTAGAACAGCAGCGCCGCACGCGGGTTGCCGGCGAGCTCGCGGCCCTTACGGCTCTGGTAGTTCGAGAAGAACACGAAGCCCCGCTCGTCGAAGCCCTTGACGAGCACCATGCGCACCGACGGAGCGCCGTCAGCTGACGCCGTCGCCAGCGCGGCCGCCTCCGGCAGACGCACGCCGGCGCGGTCCGCCTGGTCGAACCACGCCGCGAACTGGCGCACGGGGTCAGCGTCGACGTCCTGCTCGCGCAGCGGCTGTCCATAGTCGGTCACGAGACGCGCACGCTGCCGGCCGGCTACTGGATGTTCGCCATCACGTGCTTGACAACCGTGTAGTCCTCGACGCCGTACATGCTCAGGTCCTTGCCGTAGCCGGACTCCTTGAAGCCGCCGTGGGGCATCTCGGAGACGAGTGGGATGTGATCGTTGATCCACACGCAGCCGAAGCGCAGCGCCTTGGACACCCGCAGCGCGCGGCCGACGTCGCGCGTCCACACCGAGGAGGCCAGGCCGTAGCGCGTGGCGTTCGCCCACGCGATCGCCTGCTGCTCGTCTGAGAACTGCTGCACAGTGATCACCGGGCCGAAGATCTCGCGCTGGATCATCTCGTCGTCCTGACGCAGCCCCGCCACGACCGTCGGCTCGACGTAGAAGCCGGGGCGGTTGGGCTGGTGGCCGCCGGTGACGAGCTCGGCGTAGTCGGGCCTGCGCTCCAGGAAGCCCTCGACGCGCTCGCGCTGGCGTGCCGAGTTGACCGGACCGAGCGTCGTGTCCGATGACAGCGTGTCGCCGATCACCAGGCCCTTCGCCTGCTCGGCCAGGCCGAGGACGACGTCGTCGTAGACGCCCTTCGCCGCCAGCACCCGCGTGGCCGCCGTGCAGTCCTGTCCGGCGTTGTAGTAGCCGGTGCCCGCGATCGTCTCCAGCGCGCTCTGCAGGCTGACGTCGTCGAACACCACCACCGGCGCCTTGCCGCCGAGCTCCAGGTGCACGCGCTTGAGCGTGTCCGCTGCGGTGCGCGCGATGTGCTTGCCCGTGTCCACCGAGCCTGTCAGCGCGAGCATGTCGACGTCGGGGTGACTGATCAGCGCCTGGCCGGTCGGATCGCCGGGCCCGATGACCACGTTGAGCACCCCCGCCGGCAGGATGTCGGCCGCCAGCTCCGCGAGCCTGATCGTCGTCAGCGGCGTCGTCTCTGCCGGCTTCAGCACAACCGTGTTGCCAGCCGCCAGCGCCGGCCCGAATTTCCAGATGGCCATCATCAGCGGGTAGTTCCACGGGGTGATCTGCCCGATCACCCCAACCGCTTCACGGCGCGTGAACGACGTGTAGCCCTCCATGTACTCGCCCGCCGCCCGTCCCTCCAGGCAGCGCGCAGCGCCGGCGAAGAAGCGCAGGTTGTCGGCCATCACCGGGATCTCGTCGCTCCTGACCGCTTCGATCGGCTTGCCCGCGTTGAGCGCCTCCATGCGCGCGAGCTCCTCGGCGTGCTCCTCCACGAGGTCGGCCAGCGCCAGCAGCGCCTGCGCGCGCTGCGCGGGGGTGGTGCTCGACCAGCCGTCGAACGCCCGGCGGGCGGCCCGCACGGCACGGTCGACGTCCTCCGCGCTGGAGATCGGCGCCCGCGCCAGCTCCTCGCCCGTCGCGGGATTGAGCACCGCTTCGGTCTCGCCATCGGACACGGCTCGCTCGCCGTCGATGAAGTTGCTCAGGGTCTCTACGGCGCTGCTGGCCATCGTCGATCTCCTCGTCCGGGGGAATGTCTCACGCTTTTGATGATGCCGCTACTGCTGTCGCCGCTTCCGTCGCTGTCGTCGGTGTTGTCGCTTCCGTCGCTGTCGTCGGTGTTGCCGCTGTCGTCGGTGTTGCCGCTGTCGTCGGTGTCGTCGGTGTTGCCGCTGTCGTCGCTGGTGTTGCTCTTGCGGTGTGATGTATAGCCATCGCTATACACTTGCTCAGGCAGGGAACCCCACCCCGCCGCTCCGGCTCACCGCGTCAGCTCCGCCAACCCGAGAGCGTCCGCCACGGCGGGGTAGGTGATCTTGCCGTCGTGCACGTTCAACCCCTCGCGCAGGCCGAGATTGGCCGCCAGCGCGTCCTCGACGCCGCGCTCGGCCAGTTCCAGCACGTACGGGAGGGTGGCGTTGGTTAGCGCGTACGTGGAGGTGATCGGCACGGCCCCCGGCATGTTGGTGACGCAGTAGTGGGTGATCCCGTCGACCTGGTAGGTGGGGTTCGAGTGAGTGGTCGGGCGGGAGGTCTCGAAGCAGCCGCCCTGGTCGATGGAGACGTCGACGAGGACCGCGTGGGGCTTCATCAGCTTCAGCTGCTCGCGGCTGATCACGTGGGGCGCGCGCCCGCCGTGAACCAGCACGGCGCCGATGACGAGATCCGCGACGGGGAGCATCTCCTCGATCGCGAGGGTCGAGGAGTAGACCGTCGAGGCGCGCCCGGCGAAGGCGACTTCGAGCTCGCGCAGGCGGTCGATGGAGCGGTCGAACACGAACACGTCGGCCTGCATGCCGATCGCGATGAACGCCGCGTTCATGCCGACCACGCCGCCGCCGATAACGAGCACGGTGGCCGCCGCCACACCGGGCACGCCGCCGAGCAGGATGCCGCGTCCGCCGAGGGGCTTCTCGAGCATGAACGCGCCCGCCTGGGTGGCGATCTTGCCGGCGACCTCGCTCATCGGCGCGAGCAGCGGCAGTCGTCCGTCGCCATCGACGACGGTCTCGTAGGCGATGCACGTCGCGCCGGAGGCCATCAGACCCCGCGCGAGCTCCGGCTCGGCCGCCAGGTGCAGGTAGGTGAACAGCGTCTGCCCCGCGCGCAGGCGCCCGACCTCCTCGGGCTGGGGCTCCTTGACCTTCAGCACCAGCTCCGCCCGCGCGAACACCGCGTCGGCGTCGGCGACGATCAGCGCGCCCTGCGCCTGGAACTGCTCGTCGGAGAACGCGCTGCCCTCGCCCGCGCCGGCCTGCACGAGCACCTCGTGCCCCCGCGAGGCGAGCTCCCGCACTCCCGCGGGGGTGATCGCGACGCGGTACTCGTCGGTCTTGATCTCGGTGGGAACGCCGATTCTCATCGCGCGAGCTCCCGCCCGCGCAATGCCAGCCAGAACTCGATGCGGTCGCGCGCGTTGGAGAAGTCGCGCCCGGTCAGCTGCTCGATGCGACGGATGCGGTAGCGCAGCGTGTGCCGGTGGCAGAACAGCGCGTTGGCGGCCTTCTCCCAATGCCCGTTGTACTCGATGAACACGTCAAGTGAGCGCACGAGCTCATCACCGTACTCGCCCTCACCCCGTTCGATCGGGTCGAGCACGCTGCGGCAGTAGGAGCTCAGCGCCTCGTCGTCCTGCACCGACAGCAGCAGCTGGAAGGCGCCCAGGTCCGCGTAGGAGGCGACCTCGGGAGAGCTGCCGTTGCGTAGTCGCACCGCCTCCAGCGCGCAGCGGGCCTCGTGGAAGGCCAGGCGCAGCGAGTGCGTGGCGGCCGCGCGACTGGCGGCCGCGCGCACCTCCCCCTCCGGGGACGATGCGCCGAAGCGCGCCGCCAGCTCAACGCGGATCCTGCGTGCGAGCTCCACCGGCTCGATCGGCGCCGACCCGCTCGCGCCGCTGGGATCGATGACCGCACACACCAACCCCAGGCGCGTGGCCACCAGGCTGGGCACCCGCTCGCGCGCGAGCGCCCTCTCCACCGCCGCCGCCGCGGAGCCCGGATCCTCCGTCTTGAACGCGAGCACCGCCACCTGCTCGCCGATCCCGAACGGACGCAGGCGCGCCTGCAGATCCTCGGGATAGAGATGCCCGGAGAGCACCTCGGCCAGCACGTCGCCGATCATGTTGCGCTGGAGCAGCTCGTAGCGCTCGTCCAGCAGTTGCGCGAACGCGCGCTCGGTGATCGCGATGAACGGCAGCTCGTAGGGCACCTCGAACAGGGGGAAGCCGCGCTTGCGCGCCTGCGTCACTAGGGCCGCCGGCAGGCGCCTGTGGGCGAAGCCCGTGCCGAAGCCCAAGCCGGCGATGTCGCGGTCGGCGAGCCGGTCGATCAGCTCGCGCTGGGTCTTCGGGCCGTTCAGCTGGATGCCCGTGCTCAGCAGCAGCTCGCCGCCTTTCAGCCACGGCGTCGGGTCGAGCAGCTCGGTGCAGTGCACCCAGCGCACGTGTGTCTGCCCGGACTCCTGCCCGCTGACCAGCTCCAGACCGAGCTCGTCGATCAGACTCGCGACAGTGAGCTCCATCGCTCCATCCGCTCAGACGCCTCGCTCAGCACCGGGCGCAGGATCGCCTCGATTTCCTCGAACTGCTCAGCTCCCGCGATCAGCGGCGGCGAGAGCTGCAGGATCGGGTCGCCGCGATCGTCGGCCCGGCAGATGAGGCCGCGCCTGAAAAGCTCTCCGGAGAGGAAGCCGCGCAGCAGCTGCTCGGACTCCTCCGAGTCGAACGTCTCCTTGGTCTCTTTGTCCTTGACCAGCTCGATCGCGTGGAAGTAGCCCGCGCCGCGCACGTCGCCGACGATCGGCAGGTCGCGCAGGCTCTCGAGCATCTCGCGGAAGGGCCCCTCGTTGGCGAGCACGTTCGCGCACAGCTGCTCGCTGTCCATGATCTCGATGTTCGCCAGCCCCACCGCGCACGCCACCGGGTGCCCGCCGAACGTGAAGCCGTGGTTGAACGCCGCCTTGCCGTGCAGGAACGGCTCGGCGATGTGATCGCCGGCGATCAGCGCCCCGAGCGGAACGTACGCCGAGCTGATGCCCTTGGCGGTGGTGATCATGTCCGGCTGGTAGTCGAAGCGCTCGCATCCGAACCAGTAGCCAAGACGCCCCCACGAGCAGATGACCTCGTCGGAGATCAGCAGCACGCCGTGGCGGTCGCAGATCTCGCGCACGCGCTGGAAGTAGCCGTCCTGGGGGACGAAGCAGCCGCCGCCGTTCTGCACCGGCTCGAGGATCACCGCGGCGACCGTCTCCGGACCCTCGAACTCGATCGCCTCCTCGATCGCATCCGCCGCCCACAGCGGGTCGCGGTCTTCCTGCCAGCGGTAGGAGTTCGTGTTGGGCACGTGCACGCCGCCGGGCGTCAGCGGTTCGAACGGCACGCGCAGCGGCGTCAGGGCGGTGGCCGTCAGCGCCCCCATCGAGGTGCCGTGGTAGGCGAGGTTGCGCGAGACCAGCTTGTGCCGGCGCGGTTCCCCCTGCGCGGCGTGGTAGGCCTTCGCCAGCTTCCACGCGGACTCGACCGCCTCCGAGCCGCCGGAGGTGAAGAACACGCGGTTGAGGTTCCCCGGCGCGAGCTCCGCCACGCGCGTGGCCAGTTCGATCGCGCGCGGGTGCGCGTAGCTCCAGTTGGTGTAGAACGCCAGCTCCTTGGACTGCGCCGCCGCCGCCTCGCCGGGCTCTGGGCGGCCGTGGCCGATGTTCACGCAGTACAGCGCGGACAGGCCGTCGAGGTAGCGCTTGCCGTGCTCGTCGAACACGTAGCAGCCCTCGCCGCGGACGATCACCGGGACCTCGTGGTCGGCGTAGGAGCCCATGCGCGTGAAGTGCATCCACAGGTGCCGCTTGGCCTGCTCTTGGAGATCACCGGACATCGAAGACCACCTTCTCGATAGCTGACTAGACACTGAGGACAACGCTAACCGCTCGACATATGCAGCTCAATGCGCCGCGTGGTCAACAAGTTACCCAGCCATTGTACGACTAGTCCAATTCGGGCCGGGTGTTTTGGGGATCGCGCCCATTGCGTGTCCGCCGGCTCGGCGCGTATCTTTTCTCACAAGAGCGCGCGCTGTGCGCCGCGTCCCACGAGAGGAGCCGTTGATGGCCACTGAGGCCGCCGCAGAGACCGTCGCCGTATCGGGGTCCGCCGCATCGTCGGAAATCGTGCACAAGGGCCTCAAGCGAGACGCCATCGGCTACATCTCCAACGTCGTCATCGGTGTCGCTTCGACGGCGCCCGCCTACTCGCTCGCGGCGACCCTCGGCTTCATCGTGGCCGACCCGGGAGTGGGCGTGCACGCTCCGGCGGTCCTGCTCGTCTCGTTCATACCGATGCTGCTGGTGGCCTCGGCCTACAAATACCTCAACCGAGCCGACCCGGACGCTGGCACGACGTTTGCGTGGACCACGCGCGCGTTCGGCCCCAGCTTCGGCTGGCTCAACGGCTGGGCGATCTTCCTCGCCGACGTACTGGTGATGGCCTCGCTGTCGGCGATCGCCGCGATCTACACGTTCAAGCTCTTTGGCTTCACCGAACTCGGGGAATCGAAAGCGGCGGAGGTCATCGCCGCGATCCTGTGGATCGTGCTCATGACCTGGATCTGCTACCGCGGCATCGAGCTATCCGCGCGCGTGCAGCGCTACCTGCTGACATTCGAGGTGATCGCGCTCGTCATCTTCGCCATCGTCGCGCTCGTCAAGGTCTACACGGGCCACCCCAGCGGCGCGATCCAGCCCGAGGCCTCGTGGTTCAACCCGTTCGACATGAACTTCAAAGACCTCCTCGTCGCGCTGCTGCTGGGAATCTTCCTCTACTGGGGCTGGGACTCCGGGGTGTCCGTCAATGAGGAGTCCGAGGACCCCAACGAGGGGCCCGGGCGCGCCGCGGTCGTCTCCACGGTCCTGCTCGTCGTCATCTACCTGGTGGTCTCCTCAGGCGCGCAAGCGTTTCACGGCGTCGGCTTCATCTCCAACGAACAGAACTCCGAAGACGTGATCAACGCGCTCGGGAAACCGGTGTTCGGCGGCGGCGTCGTCGGCTGGGTGCTCGTCCACGCCCTGATCCTCTGCGTACTCACCTCGGCGTCGGCCTCGACGCAGACGACGATCCTGCCGACCGCGCGCACAACCCTGTCGATGGCACACTGGAAGTCGATCCCCGGGGTATTCGGCACGGTCCACAAGCGCTACCTGACGCCGACCGCCTCCACGTTGGGGTTCGGCGCGATCTCCATCGCCATCACCGTCCCCCTGCTCCTGCTCTCCACCAGCGTCCTCGAAGACTCGCTGATCGCGCTCGGCATACCTGTGTGCCTCTACTACGGCACCACCGGCTTCGCCTGCGCCGCCTACTACCGGCACGAGCTGACCAAGAGCGTGCGCAACTTCCTGCTGCTCGGCGTCGGTCCGGTGGTGGGCGGGCTGATCTTCTATGGCATCGGCGTATACGCGATCTATTTCTACGGCAAAGCGGAAAACGCCGAAAACCAGTCGCTCGCCGGGATCACGCTGCCACTGTGGTTCGGGGTCGGCGGGATGATCCTTGGCGCGATCCTGATGCTCATCTCGCGCCCCTACTTCCGCGAGTTCTTCTCGCGCAAGCGGGAGACCTGTCCCAAGGGGATGCTCGGACAGCCCGTGGAGCGGGCGCCGCTACATCTCTAGGCCAGCCCGCCAAGCCTCGCCGGCAATCGCGCGCTCGCAGCCAATCCCGAGTGCGCTGAACTCAACCGCGCGGTTCGGCCGCGGGCAGCCGTGTAACACCCGCGACTTCGTCGAACCCGGTGTCGAAGCTCAGGATCTCCGAGATATTGCGTCGACGCATCACCGCCACGTGAACAGCGTCGCGGGCGGTGAGCCTGGGATGAGCGTTGACGACGTCCCTGGCCACGAGCGCGTCGTCCTTCTCCACCGCGAACACGTCGTCGACGATCTCTTGGAGCGCATCGAACGCGACCCCGATCCGCTCGCGGCGATCGAGGGAGAGGTAGCGATGCAGGATCTCCTGGAAGACCTCGCTGCTGGTGACCAGCTGCTGCCGTTCGCCGATCAGCCGCTCGACCGTCACCTGCGCGTCGAGCTTGTGTGGATGCGGACGTCCGACGAGGTACATCGGGATGTTCGCGTCGACGAAGATCAAATGTCGCCGCCGCCGCCCATTCCCGCCTCGATCTCAGCGAAGCGCCCAGCCTCAGTCTCAGCGAGCATCGTCTCTATGTCCACTTCGCGCCCCTCCGTTTCGAGGCTGACCGCCTTGCGGACGGCGGCGAGCTTGGCCTCGACGTCGCCTGTCGACACCCGGCGCTCAGCGGCGCGCAGGGACTGACGCACCCACTCCGACACACTCAGCCCCAGCACATCGGCCGTGCGCTCGAAGCGCTCCAGCTCCTCGTCCTTGACCACCACCTGTAGGCGCTTACTCATGCCGGTAGTATAACTCACTACCAGGGGCATACTCCTCATTCCGACGTGGCACTCACACCGGGACAGGCAGCGCCTGCCTTTCAGACGGGCACCTCCACCTGCCCGTGCGGAGCCCCGTACTCCGCGAGCAGCGCGAGGAACGGCGCCGGCGGAAACGCCTCCGGCCCGAGCACGCCCGCGCCCTTCCAGTCGCCGCGGTCGAGCAGCTCCAGCGCGACCGCAGGGTTGACGGCGGTCTGCCACACGACCGCCTGGCTGGAGTACTCGCGCATGGTGGTCTCGTTGTCGACCACGTGGTAGAGGTACGTCGAGCGCGGCTGGCCGTCGATCCCCGTGCCGGTCACCCATGTTCCGGCGCACGTGCGCCCGCTCATGCGCTCGCCGAGCGTCGCGGGGTCGGGCAGCGCCGCGGCGACGACGTCGCGCGGCGCGACGTCGACGCCGCGCACGGACACCGGCACGGTCGAGTCGAGGCCCAGCTTGTGCAGCGTCTGCAGCACGTCGATGAACTCCTGGCCGAGCCCGTACTTGAAGGTCACGCGCTCGCACTGCACCCAGCGCGGGATCAGCACGACCTCCTCGTGCTCGACGTTCACGCACTCCACCGGCCCGATGCCCTCGGGGAACTCGAAGACCTCGGGCTCGGAGAACGGCGCGGTGGTGTAGAAGCCGCGCTCGCGCTCCCAGATCAGCGGCGGGTTCAGACACTCCTCGATCGTCGTCCAGATCGAGAACGTGGGCGCGAAGTCGTAGCCCTCGACGACGAGGTCGGCGCCATCGCGCACCCCGACTTCGGCGATGCTGGAGAACAGCTCGTCGGCGGCATGTCGAGCGAAGATGTCCGATAGCCCGGGCTCGACGCCGATCCCGACCAGCGCCAGCAGGCCGGCCTGCCGCCAGCGCTCGTGCTCGGCCAGCTGCAGGTCGCCCAGCATCTCTCCCGGCTGCTCGTACGGACGCTCGGGGTGCGGGTGCGAGAGCGTCATCGCCATGTCCAGGTATGTGGTCCCGGAGTCGAAGGCGGCGGCGAAGATCGGCTCGTTGAAGCGCGGGTCGCAGGCGTTGAGCACCGCGTCGGGCCGCACGCGGCCGATCAGCTCCACGAGCTCGGAGCGGCTCGACGCGTCGACCCGCTCGGCAGCGAAGCGGTCCCGCTCGCCCAGGCGCTCGGCGGCCGCGCGCGCTCGCTCGAGCGCGACATCGGCGAGCACCACCTGCTCGAAGGCCCGGCGGCGCTGCGCGATCGCGGCGAACGCCGCTCCCACGCCGCCGGCTCCGACAACCAGGACCCTCATGCGGTCAGTGTGACGCAAAGCGAAAGTCTGAGATGTCACAAGCGAGAGCGGTCAATGCGACGCAATGCAGCAGGCGGCTCCCTTATGCTGCGCCGATCCGCGCGGTTTCGAACAGCAGCAGGCGATGAGCGCCGGCCTCCCCAGCCCCCCGCGCACTCCGTCCGGATCGTATGAGCCAGCAGGCGTCGAGGGCGTGACGCGCACCCGCGCGCAGGCGCAGCCAGCCGCGGGGCAGGGCTCCGCGCGCCCCCGCTGGGCGCCATCCCCGACGTTCGCCCGCTTCGAGATCGCACTGGTCGCGCTCGCGGGCCTGCTGCTGGCGATCCTCACCAGCTGGCCGCTGGTGGCGCACATGTCCAGCCGCATCTCGCCCGATCTCGGCGACCCGGTGCGCACCGCCTGGGAGATCGCGTGGGTGGGACACGCGATGCTCCACGACCCGCTGCACCTGTTCGACTCCAACGCCTTCTACCCGCACCCGCTGAGCCTCGCCTTCTCGGACTCGCTGCTGGGCTACGGGCCGGCGGCGTTCTTCGGCTCTGGCACCGTCGCGGCGCTGGTCCGCTACAACCTGCTGTTCCTGTGGGCGTGGTCGCTGTGCTTCGTCGGCGCCTACCTGCTGGCGCGCGAGCTCGGCCTCGGCAAGCTCGGTGGGGCCGCCGCGGGCGTGGCGTTCGCGTACGCCCCCTACAGGGTGACGGAGGCCGGCCATCTGCACGTGATCTCCTCCGGAGGCTTCGTGCTGGCGATGTTCCTGCTGCTGCGCGGATACCGGCGTGACTCCCGCAAGCTCGTGCTCGCCGGCTGGCTCGTCTCCGCCTGGCAGGTGAGCCTGGGCTTCACGCTCGGGTTGCAGTACTGCTACCTGCTGCTCGTGCTGGCGGCGCTCGTGCTCGCGCACTGGTGGTTCGGCCGCCTGACCCCCGGCCCCGCCTGGCGGCGCGACGGCGCGCGCGGGCCGCTGATCCCCCGCCACCTCTTGGTGGTGACGCTCATCGGCGTGGCGGTGCTCGGCGCCGTCACCGTGTATCAGGCGCGGCCGTACCTGAAGGTCGCGGCGGAGTATCCGACGGCCAAGCGCACGCTCACGGAAGTCGAGACCTACTCCGCCGGCCCGGCGGCGTTCGTGGCCGCCTCCTCGGAGAATCGCGTGTGGGGCGGGATCACGGCGGGCGCGCGCGCGGACGTGAGCTCCAAGAACGAGAGCGTGTTCTTCCCCGGCGGGCTGATCCTGCTGCTGGCGCTCATCGGCCTGGCGGTGGGCGGAGCCGGCGGCGAATCTGGGGGCGGGGGCGGGTCTCCTTTCACCCGCCGAGTGCGCCTGGGCCTGCTCTGCGGGGTCGTCGTGTGCTCGGTCCTCGCCCTGGGCTTCGGCATCACCGGCGCTGGCTACCCGTATCGCCTGCTGTACGACTACGCCCCAGGCTGGGACGGCGTACGCGTGCCGGGCAGGGTCTTCACGCTGGCGACGCTGTTCTACGCGCTGCTCGCGGGAGCCGGCCTGCAGGTGCTGGTGGCGCGAATCCCGGCGTGGCTGGCGGGCGCGCGCGCACGCGCGGCGAAGAGCTCGCTGACGGGGCGCTCGCTGACGGCAGCTCCTGCGGTCATCGGCGTGGTGGCGCTCGTGGGCCTGCTCGGTGAAGGCGCGGGTCACCTCGGCCATCCCGTGGTGCCGCAGCCGGTCAAGGCTGAAATCGGCCTGCCGGGCCCAATCATGGACCTGCCCACCGACGGCGCGCTCGATCGCATATGGCAGTACTTCTCCACCGACGGCTTCTACGAGATCCCGACCGGCAACAGCACCTTCGACATGCCCGACGTGGACGACCTGCGCGGCGGCATGAACGGCTTCCCCGACCGCGCGAGCGTCGAGAAGCTGCGCTACTACGGCATCCGCACGGTCGTCCTGCACACGGTCCTGCCCAAGGGCCTGCCGCCCGAACACGGCGCGGTGCTGCCCAACCCCCCCGACCCGGCGGCCGCCGCGAAGAAGCCGATCGGCGGCCTGGGCATCACGCGGCGACAGGTGGGCTCGGTCTTCATCTACGAGATCGGGCCCGGGCCCGCGGCCCTGCACGGGACCAACCCATGAGCAGGCGACGCCTGGCGCTCGCGGCGATCCTGTTGGTGGGTCTCGCGAGCGCGACCATGATCCAGAGCTTCTCCTGGAACCAGACCTCCCACTACGATCTGGTCCGCACGCTGTACGACGGCAAAACGACGATCGACCAATACCAGGCGAACACGGGGGACAAGGCCTACTACAAGGGCCACTGGTACTCGGCGCGGGCGCCCGGGCTGGCGCTGTTCTCGCTGCCCTTCTACGACGCGCTGAACTTCGTGGGAGCGGAATCGTGGACCGACTCGCACGTGGCGCCGCCGGATCACCCGGGCGACGAGATGATCTACCTGATCGGCCTGTGGGGCAACGTGCTGCCGGGACTGCTGCTGCTGTTGCTCGTGTGGCGCGTGGCCGAGCGCTTCGAGCCGGGCTACGGCGCCGCCACGGCGGTGATCCTTGGCCTGGGCACGATGGTGCTGCCGTTCTCGCAGCTGCTGTTCTCGCACATGTTCACCACGTTCCTGTGCTTCGCCGCCTTCTGGTTGATGGTGATCGAGCGCGAAGGACCGCCCAGCGCGATGCTTCTGGGGCTGGCGGGCCTGGCGATGGGCTACGCGTTCTCCTCGGAGTACCCGACGTTCTTCGCCGCGCTGGTGCTCGGCCTGTTCCTGCTCTCGCGCAAGGACTCATGGACGCCCCTTGGAGTCCTGAAGCGCGGTGGCGCATACGTGGCGGGTGGTCTCGTGGGCATCGTCCCGCTGCTGCTGTACAACCACTACGCCTTCCACTCCTGGACGCACCTGGCGTACTCCGACATCCCCCGCCAGCAGCAGGGCTTCTTCGGGATCAACGCCCCCAGCCTGAAGGTGCTGGCGACGCTGCTGTTCGACTCGCGCGGGCTGCTTACGCTCTCCCCCGTCCTGGTCATGGGCGCGATCGGCACGGCGATGCTCTACCGGCGCGGCAAGCGCGCCGAGGCGCTGACGATCGGCGGCATCTGCCTGTGCTACCTGGGCTACAACTCCGGCTACTACCTGCCGTTCGGCGGCGGCTTCATGGGCCCGCGCTTCCTCGACACGCTGCTCCCGTTCCTGGCCTTCCCGATCGCGCTCACGCTCAAGCGCTTCCCCGGTCCGACGATCGCGCTGGCGGCGATCTCGATCACGACGACGGTGATCGCGACGATCACCCACCCGCTGATCGGCTACGAGAACGAGACGGTGACGTGGATGCGCTACCTCAGCGAGCACTACTTCCAGCCGACGATCGCCTCCGCCTACGGCCTCGGCCGCGGCTGGGGAGGCATCTGGCCGTTCCTGTTGCCCGCCGCGGCGGGGGTGCTGCTGGCGGCGTGGGCGACGCCGCGCCTGCGGCTCTCCCGCGCCGCGCTCGGCGCGGGCGTGCTCGTGCTCGTCGGCTGGGCGCTGTTCGCGGTGCTGGGGCCGACGCTGCTCGGGATCGACCACCAGGGGCTGCAGGAGATCTACGACGCCGGCGACCACACCGTGTTCAACCTGAAGCTGCACTCCGGCACCACGTATCCGCTGAAGACGCTCGCGCCGAGCGCCGCTGTCGCGGGGCTGCTCGCCCTCGGCGCGATGCGCCTGGCGCGCAACCGGCCGGAGCGGGGAGCATTCAGTGTTGGTCGAGGTGCGCGTGGTAGGCGCGAAGCAGCCGCCGGTGTGTGAGCCACCCGACCACACCTTTGCCGTCTGTGTCGAGGATCGGCAGGCCCTCGTCGTCGGTCGCGGCCAGCGCCCTGACCGCGTCCTCGAGTGACTCATCGACGCGCAGCTCGGGTGCCCGGCGTGCCACGTCGCGTAGCTGCTCGGGCGCCAGCGGCCGCGGCAGCTTGCCCATCGCCTCGCCGACCTTGATCTGCGACATCAGGGTTCCCTGGGGCGCGTCGATGTCGACCCCGCGGCGGCGCAGCTTGAGCGTGTAGATCGTGTCCGCTGTCAGCGCGTTGCTCAGCGCGGTCGCGACGACGACGGCGAACATCAGCGGCAGGATGATTCGGTAGTCGCCGGTCAGCTCGAAGATGATCAGCACAGCGGTGATCGGGGCGCGCGCGCAGGAGGCGAATACAGCGCCCATCCCCACCAGCCCGTATGCGCCGGCGGCGAGCGCCAGACCTGGCAGCAGATCGTGGGCGATCGCACCATAGGCTGAGCCGAGCATCGCGCCCATGAAAAGTGACGGGGCGAACACTCCGCCTGAGCCGCCGATCCACATCGTCATGCTGGTCGCGAGGATCTTCGCCGCGAGCAGACCCAGCAGAGCGAGGATCACGTAATGGCCCGCGACGGCCAGTTGGAGGACCGGGTACCCGACGCCGTACATCTGAGGGACAGCAAGCAGGAGCAGGCCGAGCAGCACACCCCCGGCGGCGGGGCGTAGCCAGTCGGGCTGGTTTTTCCAGAGCCGGTCGGCGATGTCCTCTCCGGCGTAGAGCACGCGCACGAAGCCGAGCCCCACGCCCGTGGCGAGCACGCCCAGGCCGGCGTAGAGCAGCAGCTCGAGCGGCGAGCTGAACGTGAAGCCGGGCAGCGACAGAAACGGGTGGCTGCCGAACGCTGCACGACCGATCGCATCCGCGGTAACCGAGCTGAGCACGACCAGCCCGAACGATCGCGTCTCGAAGTTGCGCAGGATCAGCTCCAGCGCGAAGAACACCCCCGCGATCGGCGCGTTGAACGTCGCCGAGATCCCGCCCGCCGCGCCACACGCGACGAGCAGGCGAAGCTGAGACTCCGGCAGGCGCAGCGCCTGGCCGGCCACCGAGCCGAGGGCTGAGCCGATCTGGACGATCGGCCCCTCCCGCCCGACCGATCCGCCCGAGCCAATGCAAATAGCCGAGGCGAGCGACTTCACGATGGGCACCTGCGGGCGCATCCGGCCACCCAGCCTGTTCACGGCATACATCACCTCCGGCACGCCGTGCCCACGTGCCTCGGGCGCGAAACGGCTGACCAACGGCCCGTAGATGAGGCCGCCGACAACCGGCGCCAGCACAACGAACCAGATCCCCAAGCCCGGGATCAGCGGGTTGCTCGCGTGACCGACGGCGCTGTAGTCCTTATGCCCGCTGAACACGTAGGTGAAGCCCAGGATCATGTAGCGAAACGCGATCGCTCCCAGCCCGGCGCCGGCGCCGACGAGCAGCGCGAGAACCATCAGCCCGCGCTGTCCTGTCGCCACCGAGCGCCGCAGCCGCTCGCGCCAGCCTGAGGCAAGCACGGTCAGATATGTGTCAGCCATCTGCTTCCGAGCCTACGCAACGGTTCCGCCTGCGCACTGTGCCCAACGCCAACACGACTGTTTGGCTGTCAGGCTGCTGACATGAGCGGCGCCAAACCTGCCTCTGGAGGCGTGTGTCACGTCCTGCGTGAGGATCGCACGCTGGCCGAAGCGGTCCCACAGGCTCACAGGCAACAGGCGATCGAAGAGTGCCTCGCCCGAACCATCAGCATCGCTCCGGGACGTTGGAGCGGCCAGGGAACCTCCGCGATTCGTGACGGGATCGGTCTGCTGGTCCTGCAAGGGCTGCTGATCCGTCGGGTTGGGATCGACGGGCGCTTCGGTGCCGAGCTCCTTGGCGAGGGCGACCTGTTGCGACCATGGCAGGGTCAGGACGTCTCGCCGGCGCTACCGCGAACGACCGGCTGGCGGGTCCTTGAACCAACCCGGGCGGCGGTGCTCGACTCGCGTGCCGCGCAGCGGCTCGCGCGCTACCCCGAGCTCACAGGGAGTCTCGTCGGCCGCGCGCTCGAGCGCTCGCGCAACCTCGCCGTGAACATGGCGATCGTCCACCAGCCCCGCGTCGATGTCCGCCTGCACATGCTTTTCTGGCAGCTCGCTGACCGCTGGGGCCGTGTACGCACCGACGGGGTGAGGGTGCCGCTGCACCTCACTCATGCGGTCCTCGCCGACCTTGTCGCAGCGCGCCGGCCCACCGTGACCAGTGCGCTCTCCGAGCTCGCCGACCGCGGGCTCGTACGCGCCGTCGAAGGCGCGTGGCTGCTCTCGGGAGAGCCGCCCGGGGAGCTGCTGGAGCTGCGGGTGGCCATCGCGCCACACGCGCCGGCGGACGGGACTGGTGACACCTAGAGGCGGGCAACCAGGATCGGCATCGCAGGGACCGTCGTCATAATTCTGACCGGTTCCGTTGGCGGTGCGCGTTTCGCGATGAGATGCTGCTCGCGTAGGGTCGTTGCACGCGGAGAGGCGGGCGTGTATCCCGAGCGCACGGCCACACCCGACGCGGGGTGTGGCCCGCTCGGGCTCGCATATATGAGTTCAGCCACTCAGTTGCTGGCGATTCTCACACCGCAGTGCGCCGCGTGCAGCTGGCGGCAGACGACCACATAGCCCGCGCGCGGCTGTTCGTGTGAGTTGGTGAGGCCGGCGTCGAAGCGCGTGGAGCTCGTGCCGCCGTTCCAGTCGTAGATGTACATGCGCTTGATCTGCGGATGCGCGGCGGCGACGGCGAACATGAACTTGAGCACCTTCGCCGCGCGCGTCAGCCCGGAGCCGTGCTTGTTTGGGAAGCTGTTCGCGAACTGCACGATCCCGCCGGTCTCGGTCAGCCACACCTGGCCGCCGAGGGCGCGCACGAGATCGCTTGTGCGCCAGCCTTCCAGGCGGTTGACGTCAGAGTAGTTGTGCAGGCCCCAGATCTTCGGCATGACGGTCTCCAGGCGGTAGATCTCGCGCTTGAATTCGGAGATGTACCGCACTGTGGGACCGATGTTGTAGGCATCGAGCACGTCCAGGCCGATGACCGTGCAGCCCCTGCACACGCGTATCAGCGCCTGGTAGTACTTGGCGTCCGCGACCGCCGACGGGCTGGAGAACAGATGGGGTTCGTTGCCGCGGTTGGCCTCGTCCCAGGACTCCCACTGCTTTACGTTGGGGAACAGCTTCACAAACCTCTGCACGTCGCGCTGGTAGGCGCTGACGCTGGGCATCTTCGTGGGGGTGTATTCGGAATGATAGAAAGCGACCAGCAACTGCTCGTGTGCGGCTTCGGCGTCGCGGATGAACGTGATCGCCTGATCGAGCGAGTACGGATGCACGACGGCGTCGTAGGGCACGACGTAGCGCACGATCTTCGTGTGCAGCTGCTGGTAGAGCGGGTTGGCGAACATCCGCGCCTGCTCGTCGCCGATGCCCGTCAGGTAGCTGGAGGCCGCGTGGGCGGAGCTGCGCGCCGCGCCCGCCTCGCTGATCGCGCCCGGCGTGAGCGCGGCCGAAAGGATCGACAGCGTGAGGATCGAAAGCAGGCGGCGGGTTGTTCTGCGAGTTGATCTCATACCGGTGCGCAACAGGGTAGGGGCTGGAGGGTTGCGGGCATCTCGACAGTCTTACGAGGCACTTAGGCCACCACCTGCTCCGCGCGAGCAGTTTTACGAGGCTTTTAGCCGCCGGCCGGGATGGCTCGCGCTCGCCGGCCGCTGGCGCCGGCTCAGTCGGCGGCCGGCTCGACGGGCCACGCCGCCTCGGCGGCGTGCGTGCGCAGCGCGGGGTCGGCGACGATGCGCACGTCCACGCCCGGCAGTCCGCGCAGCAGGCGCAGCAGCAGCGAGCGCTCGGAGCCGGCGCTCAGACGCCCCAGTCCGCGTCGTTCGGATGGCGTGCCGATGAACACATACGTGGTCCCCAGCTGGCGGGCGATCCTGACGGCCACCGCCGCCACGTCCTCGCCCTCCTCCAGTCGCAGACGCGCGCCGAGCATCGCCGTCAGCCGCCTGAGCTCCTCCAGGCGCTTGCGATCCTCGGGGTTCGGCTCACGACCGGGCGGACGCACGACGAGCACGTCGAGCTCGGCGTCCAGGCGCTGGGAGGAGCGCCACGCACGCCGCACGATCCGCTCGGAGTGCGGCGCGAGGGTCACGAGCGCGAGCAGCCGCTCGGCGATCGCCTGCGGACTGTCCTGCGCCGCGACCGGCAAGCCCTCCTCGTCGCGGCGCACCATCGGGCTGGGCTCGCGCACCAGACGCTTGACCTCGACGTCCTCGGCCACCTGGCGCAAGGCCGTCTCGCGCAGCGCCGACAGGTTCTCGATCTTGAAGAAGTTGTTGAGCGCCGCCGGAACGCGCTCCTGGGGGTAGACCTTGCCCGCGCGAAGACGCCCGATCAGCGCCTCCGGGGTGAGGTCGATCAGCACGACCTCGTCCGCGCCCGAGAGGACCTCGTCGGGGATCGTCTCGCGCACGAGCGCGCCGGTGAGCTGGGTCACCTGATCGTTGAGGCTCTCCAGGTGCTGGACGTTGACGGTCGAGTACACGTCGATCCCCGCGTCGAGCACGTCGCGGACGTCCTCGTAGCGCTTCTCGTGCTCCAAGCCCGGCGCGTTGGTGTGCGCGAGCTCGTCGATCAGGCACAGCTCGGGCTTGCGCGCGAGCACCGCCGGCAGATCCATCTCCTCCAGCGGAGTGCCGCGATAGACCAGCCGCCGGCGGGGAATGATCTCCAGGCCCTGCGCCTGCGCGAGCGTCTCCGCGCGCCCGTGCGCCTCGATGTAGCCGATCGCCACATCGCGCCCGTTGTCGGCTTCGGCGGCCCCCTCCTGGAGCATGCGGTAGGTCTTGCCCACCCCCGGCGCCATGCCGATGAAGACCTTCAGGTGTCCTTTCTCGTCGGTCATGGCAGGCGTGTGGGACGCTACCGGAGTGCCCTGGCCACGGACGGGCGCGCCGCGCTGGGCGCCTCGCCGCTCTCAGGGCTCGCGCGCGGCGGCGCTGGCGGGCACCACGGCCAACACCGCGTCGTAGCGGCGGCGCACGTCCTCGCGGTCGGCCTTCTCGGGCACCGACTCCTCGCTCACGCGCAGGATCATCGCCGCCTGCTCGAGCAGCAGCTCGCGTTGCTCGGGGGAGCTCACATACGCCATCACCTTGGCCAGCCCGTCGAGCTGGCGGATCATCACCGCCGGCATCCCGCGGCTGGCCTGGCGGATCTTGTCGTGCGCGCGCTCGACCAGACGCCGGAAGCTGACGGTGACGGTGATCACGCGCACGTGGCCGGCGGGGTCGCGATGGACCGCCGCCGGGTGCCAGTGCTGGGCGATCTTGCCGAGCCCGTCACCCAGCCAGTCGATGCACGCGAGCGCCGTGAAGGTGTCGTTGACCGCCGGCGAGAGCGCGCGGATGGCGATCTCCACGAGCTGATCGACGGCGAACGAGAGATCCTGGGTGAGCGTTCGGTGCGGGCCGGTCGCGTGCGCGCCGCCGAGCGCCCGGGCGACGCCCGGCGCGGCTGTGGCGGGCCACACGTGCGCCAGCGGCTCGCCCTCGACGACGAAGTGGCCGGGGCGGCGCAGCAGGCGGATGACCGCGTGGCCGCGACCGGCGATCTCGATCAGCGTGCTCATGCTCACGTACTGCAGATAGCCGCTGCTCGGCGCGCGCACGACCGCGCTGTCCTCATCCAGACGCACCAGCATCTCCGACAGCGACGGTCCCGCCTTCGGCGCGGCGGAGCCCGGCGGCGCGACTTCGGCGTCGATCGCTCGCGATAGGTCTCCGGCGATCGATGCGATCACCTGCGGCAGCTGGATCGACTTGGCGATGTGGTCGATGAACACCACCAGCACCCCCACGTCCGCGATCACGAGCGCCATCGTCATCGTCAGCGACGCGTGTGGGACGAATTCCCCGTGAGCGCCCGGGCGCATCGTGACGAGCACGAGGATCGCGTAGACGAACGTCGCCACGAAGCTCCCAAGCGTGAGCTGGGTGATCCGGTCGCGGATGAAGTTGCGCAGCATGCGCGGCCCGAACTGGGTCGAGGCGAGCGTCAGCGTCACGATCGTGATCGAGAACACGAGCGTCACGACGGTGATCACCGCTGCAGCGATCGTCGTCACGATCTCCCGCGCGGCATCGGCGGTGCCGCTGATCACCCACGAGGGGAGGTGCAGCGAGCCGTCATACGCGGCGCGATCGAGCGCGTAAGTGCAGGCGAACAGCGCGACCGCGAGCACGATCTCGACCGTAGGCACCAGCCACAGATTGGTGCGCAGGGCCTCGCGCCGCCAGGCGGACGGCACTGGAGCTTGGAGTCTCACGCCGACCCGGCTCCGCTGGCGGCGCGGTGCCGGCGTCGCGAAAGGCGGATCGGGAGGTTGAGGTCGTCGCACATGGTGACTCGGGCAGCGCAAAGCGCTGCCGACCAGTCTTCCCGGCTCACCGGCGCCTACGATACTGTGGCGGCTGGCGGAGATGTTGGATGAGCGGCCGCGGGTGGCGCGTAGCGCGAGTCATTCGTCGGCCACGCGATCCAGGCCGCCGTCCTCGAGCGCGTCCTCGATGCTCCAGATGGCCTCGATCACCGTTTGCTGGCTGTTTGCGTTGAACAGCGGTCCGATGCCGTCGGTCAAGAAGATGCGCGCGAGCGCGACGCCCCTGGGAGCCATCGGAGCCTCCCCTTCCAGTCGTTCGGCCAAGCCGAGGATCGCGTGCCGGCTGCTGAGCACCGCCCGACGATCGACGACTACCGCGGTGAGAGCCGGGCGAGACCCGACACGCTCCGCGTATCTGACGATCCCGTACAGCGCTCGGGCTGTCTGTCGCAGGGTGCGGGGATCGACCAGCTGACCGGCGCGCAGCGCGAGCGTGGCAGACGACCAGTAGGGGCTGCCCGCGGCTATCCGGCGGTCGAGCGTTCCGCGAGTGATGTACACCCGCAGGCGCAGAATCAGTGGGTGGTCGATCGCAGCCGCTCGCTCACGACGGTGAAACGGGGCTGCTTCGAAGGCGTCCGTCCTCATCGCGCCCGCCTCAGAAATGCCCCTTGACGGCCTTGATCGAGATCCGCCGCGTGTCCTGCGGGGCGGGGCGCACGATCATGATCTCGGCTGGGACGCGGTCCAGCATCCAGCGCAGATCCTCATAGTCGAGGCCCGCGCGAGGGTCTTCGTCGGCGGAGACGATGATGCGGTCGAAGTGCTCCTGCTCGAGCAGTTTGCGCAGGGCGTCGCGGGCCGATCGCCCGCGCCCGACGCGCGAGTCGACGGGCACCCCCAGCGAGGTGGCGCGCTGCTCGATCGCCTCGAGCAGCGGCATCCCGCGCGCGCACTGCACCGGCAGGGCCGTTTCCAGCGGCAGGTTCAACGGCACGCGCGCGAGGAACGCGGGCATGATGATCGCGTTCTCGGCCTTCGCCAGGCGCACCGCCGCCTCGAAGGAGCGGCGGGAGATCTCCTGGCCGGTGAACGGGAGCAGGATCCGGCGGCTGGGCTCGATTCGGTTGCGCGCCGGCAGGCGCCCGTGGGGCGGCAGCCAGTAGCCCGCGGCGATCCCCAGCAGGGCGCTGGCGCAGCCGACCCCGACGATCAAGGCGACGCTCACACTCCCTCCCCACTGGAGCCGGTGGGGCGTTGCGAGCGGTCGGCGACGATGCGCACGTCGACGCCTGGGAGAAGCTGCATCAGCCGCTGGGGCAGGGGCGTGCGCAGGCGCGCGAGCCCGCGTGTGGGGCGCGAGCCGCCGATCAGGATGTACGTGGTCCCGCGCCTGCTGGCGACCTCTACGATCGCGCTCGCGAGGTCGTCGGACTCCTCTTCGAGCATGTTCGCGCCTAGCACTGACGCGAGCTGGCGCAGCGCGGCCAGCGAGCGCTGTTCGTCGTCGGAGAGGTCCTTGCCCGGCCCGCGCACCCACAGCAGGTCCAGGCCGGCGCCGAGTCGCTGTGCCGAGCGCCACGCGCGGCGTACGAGCCGCTGGGCGCCCGGGTAGGGCTCGACGAGCGCGAGCAGGCGCTCGCCGACGGCCTGCGGCGCGTCCGCGGCCAGGCTTTCCTCGCGCGAGCCGACGAGCTCGGTGGTCAGGCGCTTGGCGCCGACCTCCTCTGCCACCTGACGCAGCGCGACCTCGCGCAGCGCGGACAGGTTCTCGATCTTGAAGAAGTTGTTGAGCGCCGCGTCGATGCGCTCGGCCGGATACACCTTGCCGGCGCGCAGGCGCTCGAGCAGCGCCTCCGGGGTGAGGTCGATCAGCACCACCTCGTCGGCGCGCCCAAGGATCGCGTCGGGGATCGTCTCGCGCACACGCACGCCGCTCAGCTCGGTGATGTGGTCGTTCAGCGACTCCAGGTGCTGGACGTTGAGCGAGGAGAGCACGTCGATGCCGGCGTCGAGGATCGCTTCGATGTCCTCATAGCGCTTGGCGTGCTCGGTCCCAGGTGGGTTCGTGTGCGCCAGCTCGTCGATCAGGCACAGCTCGGGCGCGCGGCTGAGTATCGCGGGCAGGTCCATCTCTTCGAGCACCGCCTCGCGGTAGCGCACGCGCCTGCGCGGCAGAATCGCCAGGCCCTCGGCCACGCGGACGGTGTCGACGCGGCCGTGGGTCTCGAGCAGGCCGATCACGACGTCGCGGCCCGCGTCCAGCTCGGCGTGGCCCTCTAGCAGCATGCGGTAGGTCTTGCCGACTCCCGCGGCCATGCCGATGAAGACCTTCAGGCGACCGCGGCTGTTCGGGGCGCAGGCGACCATGGCAGTGATCTCGCGCTCGCGCCCGTCGCGACGCGCTCGCTGCTCATCCCCCGAGCAGGTTGTGGACGATCAGGTCGATCAGCTTGATGCCGATGAACGGCGCGATGATCCCGCCGAGGCCGTAGATCCACAGGTTGCGCCGCAGCAGCGCGCTCGCGCCGATCGGCCGGTAGCGCACCCCGCGCAGCGACAGCGGGATCAGCAGCGGGATCACGATCGCGTTGAAGATGATCGCGGAGACGATCGCCGATTCGGGGTTGCCGAGGTCCATGATGTTGAGAACGTGCAACGGGCCGTCGGCTGGGTGGGATCCAAATCCTGCGGCGTAGGTGGAGATGAACACGGCGGGCAGGATCGCGAAGTACTTGGCCACGTCGTTGGCGATCGAGAACGTCGTCAGCGCGCCGCGCGTGATCAGCAGCTGCTTGCCCACCTCGACGATCTCGATCAGCTTCGTCGGGTTGGAGTCGAGGTCGACCATGTTGCCGGCCTCGCGCGCGGCCTGAGTGCCGGTGTTCATCGCCACGCCGACGTCCGCCTGGGCCAGCGCCGGCGCGTCGTTGGTGCCGTCGCCCGTCATCGCGACCAGGCGGCCGTCCTGCTGCTGCTCGCGGATCAGCGCGAGCTTGCGCTCGGGCGTGGCTTCGGCGAGGAAATCGTCGACGCCTGCCTCCTCGGCGATCTTGGCCGCGGTCAGGCGGTTGTCGCCGGTCACCATCACGGTCTTGATGCCCATCGCCCGCAGCTGGTCGAAGCGGGCCTTCATGCCCTCCTTGATCGTGTCCTTGAGGTAGATCACGCCCAGCACCTGGTTGTCGCGCGAGACCGCCAGCGGCGTGCCGCCCTCGTTGCCGATGCGGTCCAGCGCGGCCTGCAGCTCCGGCGGCGGCGAGCCGCCTTCGCTCTTGACGAGCTCGATGATCGCGTCGCCCGCGCCCTTGCGCAGCCGCCGCCCGTCGATGTCCACACCACTCATCCTGGTCTGCGCGGTGAACGGCACGAACTCGGCGTTCAGGGTGCTCATGTCGTGCTCGCGGATGCCGTACTGCTTGGCCAGCACGACGATCGAGCGACCCTCGGGCGTCTCGTCGGCGAGCGAGGCCATCTGCGCGACCTCCGCCAGCTCGGACTCGGGCACGCCCGGCATCGGCACGAATTCAGAGGCGAGCCGGTTGCCGATCGTGATCGTGCCGGTCTTGTCGAGCAGCAGCACGTCGACGTCGCCGGAGGCCTCCACGGCGCGCCCCGACAGCGCGAGCACGTTGCGGCGCACCAGGCGATCCATACCGGCGATCCCGATCGCCGACAGCAGCGCCCCGATGGTGGTCGGTATCAGCGCGACGAGCAGCGCGATCAGGGTGGTGTCCGAGATCGCCGTCCCGGCGAACAGCCCGAACGGGCGCAGCGTCGCGACCACGATCACGAAGATCAGCGTCAGCGCCGCGAGCAGGATGTTCAGCGCGATCTCGTTCGGCGTCTTGCGCCGCTCGGCGCCCTCGACGAGGGAGATCATGCGATCGAGGAACGACTGCCCCGGCTCCTGGGTGATTTCCACGACGATTTCATCGGAGGTGACGCGCGTGCCGCCGGTGACGGCGCTGCGGTCGCCGCCCGACTCGCGGATCACCGGCGCGGACTCCCCCGTGATCGCCGACTCGTCCACGGTCGCGATGCCCTCGATCACCGTGCCGTCGCCGGGGATCAGCTCGCCGGCGGGCACGACCACGACGTCGCCGCGGGTCAGCTCGGAGGCCGCCTTGGTGGAGCCGTCGCGCAGCGTCGCGACCGTCTCCTTGCGCATGTTGCGCAGCGTGTCCGCCTGCGCCCGACCACGCCCCTCGGCGAACGCCTCGGCCATGTTCGCGAACACGACCGTCAGCCACAGCCAGATCGAGATCGTGAACGTGTACCACGACGGCTCGGCCCCGCCGAGCGATTCGCCGCCGCCGAGCTGGATGAACCACGTTACGGTCGTGATCAGCGCGCCGATCTCCACCACGAACATCACCGGGTTGCGGACCTGCACGCGCGGGTCGAGCTTCTTGAAGCTGTCGATCAGCGCGCGCACGACGATGTCGCGCTTGAACAGCGAGATCGCCTGTCGCTCGTGGGTCGCTGGCATCTGCGCGGACATCAGTTGGTCGCTCCTGTCAGACGGTCGAGTGCGAGGTTGAGCTCGAGCACGTTGACGCCTTCCTCGCCGGAGAAGCCGAGCCCGCGACCCGATGTGTACTTGGCGATCAGGCCGTCGACCGTCGCCCTCGAGAGGCCGCGCACTGTCGCCACCCGGTAGGCCTGGATCCAGGCGTTGGCCTTCGAGATTTCAGGGTCGAGGCCCGATGCCGAGCTGTTGACCGCGTCGACCGGGATCTTCGCCACGGTCAGCCCGGGGTCGTATTCGGTCTTCGTGGCCGGGTTCTTGTTCAGTTCCAGGTAGGCCTTGATGTTTTCTTCGTCGGCTTCCTTGGTCTTGACGCTGTTCGGCCCGTGGTTGGAGAACGTGCTCGCCGCCGCGTTGTCCGCGCCCCCTTCGGTGGCCGACGGACGCGACTGGAAGTAGCGCGGGTCCGGTTCGGTGACGAGTTCGCCTTCCTTTTCCTCAGGCTTGCCGTTCTTGCCGATCACAGGAGCGGCGAAGCTCTGGCCGATGATCTTCGAGCCTACGAGCTTGCCGTCGAGGTGAATCTGCTGCCCGTTGGCGTCGCCCGGGAACGCGACCTGGCTGATGCCGGTGATGGCCAGCGGATACACGAGCCCGAGCAGGATCGCGAAGACGATCACCGCCAGGATCGATGTGATGGTGTCACGAACCCACGGCTTCATATCAATACAGGTGTCCGGTCAGGCCCTGGACGATCGGTCCGAGCAGCAGGGCGGGGAAGAACGTGAGCGCGCCGACGAGGATGATCACGCCGATCAGCAGCACCACGAACGTGCCGTTGTCGGTGCGCATCGTGCCGAGGCCGGCGGGGGTGACGCGCTTGCCGGCCAGCGCGCCGGCGACGGCGAGCGCGAACAGGATCGGCGCGTAGCGCGCGAAGATCATGTCGAAGCCGCCGAGCACGTCGGCGAAGCTGATGCCGTGCGAGCCGAGGTTGCCGGCGTTGGGCTGGATGAAGCCGGTGTAGCCGGCGAACGCGGAGCCGTTGTTGTTCGCCTGGGAGAGGTAGGCGTAGAAGGTCTCGGAGAAGGCCTGCGGCGTGTGGATGCCCAGCTTCGCGGATGTCGCCACTTCTGCGATCGACGCTCGCCCGGACTTGCTCGCGGTCGCCAGCGCCGTGCAGAACAGCGCCGCCAGCGGCGTGATCAGGATGCCCAGCCCGGCGAGCTTTATCTCCCTCGCCTCGAGCTTCTTGCCAAGCCACTCCGGCGTGCGTCCGACCATCAGCCCGCCGATGAACACCGCCAGCAGCACGTACAGCAGGATCGAGTACAGACCGGTGCCTACGCCGCCGAAGATCACCTCGCTGGCGGACAGGTTGGCGAAGGGCACCGCACCACCGATACCGGTGAAGGACTCGATCGCGCTGTTGACGGCGCCGCACGAGGTGACGGTGGTGATGACGTCGAACAGCGCCGAGCCGGCGATCCCGAAGCGCTGCTCCTTGCCTTCCATGTTGCCCCCGCCCGAGCCGGAGATCACACCCGTGTGCAGACCGGCAGCGTGCTGGGCGGGCGAGCCGTGGGCCTCGGCGATGTAGGCGACGATGACCGCGCCGAGGAACATGAACATCACGGTCGCGTAGATCGCATAGCCCTGGCGACGGTTGCTGGTCATGCGCCCGTACATGAAGATCAGCGCCGCCGGGATGATCAGCACTATCAGCATCTCGAAGAAGTTGGTGAACTGAGTGGGATTTTCGAACGGGTGCGCCGAGTTGGTGTTGAAGAAGCCGCCACCGTTGGTGCCGAGCATCTTGATCGCCAGCTGGCCGGCCACCGGGCCCATCGCGATTTTCTGTTCCAGGCCGGTGATCGTGTGGACCGTCAGATAGTTGGACAGGTTGGCGATCACGCCCTGGGAGGCGAGCACGATCGCGCTGAGCACCGACAGCGGCGCGAGCACGTACAGGATCGTGCGCACCATGTCCTGCCAGAAGTTGCCGATGCTCTTTCCGCTCCGGGAGATGATCCCACGCACGAGGGCTGCCGCCACGACGATACCGACCCCCGCCGACAGCCAGTTCTGCACCGTCAGCCCGATCATCTGGCTGAGGTAGCTCATGGTCGTCTCACCGCTGTAGTACTGCCAGTTGGTGTTCGTCATGAACGACGAGGTGACGTTGAACACCACGTCCGCCGGGGCGGAGTGGTAGGCGAGCGGGTTCAGGCCGTGCGGCACGAAGAACGCGTCCTGCGTGCGCAGCACGATGTACAGGAAGATCCAGCCGGCGAGCGAGAAGATGATCAGGCTTTTCGCGTATGCCTTCCAATCCTGACCACGCTGCTCATCGACGCGGAGAATGCGGTAGAGGAAGCGCTCGGGACCGGCGAATATCGGTGAGAAGATCACCCGCTCGCCCGTGTACACCCTCGCCATGTAGCTGCCCAACGGGAAGGCGAGCACGGTCAGGACGACCACGAACGCCACGATCGTGAACCAGCCGGCGAACGTCATCTCTTAGAGCTTCTCCCCGCGAATCAGCGCGTAGAAGAGATACGCGATCACCAGCACGGAGACGACCAGGCCGAAGAAGTCGGCGCCGCTCATGTGCGCGACGAAGAAGCCGAGCGGAAGCGAACCGCTCATACCCGGTCGATTCCCTCGATCATCAGCAGCAGGATCGCGAACATGACGACCCCGAGAACTATGTACACGACGTCCATGCGCTCACTATTGACGCCGGCGCGTCACGAAGGCGTAACGAAACCGCCTTCACACATAACGATTTCGTAACGATGAGCTAAAGGCCAACCCCCGAGCCGGCGAAGCGACCAGCGGCCCGCCTGTCACTCGGCGAAGCGGTACCCGACTCCGGGGTCGGTCACGATGAATCGAGGCCCTCCCATCCCGCCCGCGCCGCCGTCCGGCTCGATCTTGGCCCGCAGCCGCGCGATGTGCGTGCGCAGCGGCTGGATGTCGTCGACGTACTCCGCCCCCCACACCTCCGCGAGCAGCTTGCGATGGGTCATCAGCCGCCCGCGGTTGCGCGCGAGCACGCGCAGCAGGTCGAACTCGATCGGGGTGAGGTGCACCGGCTCGCCGTCGCGGCGCACGACCCGCGCGGCCAGGTCTATCTCCAGCCCTTCCACGTGGATGCTCGGCTCCTCCTCCCCGCGAGCGGCCCTGCGCAGCGCCGCGTTCAGCCGCGCCACCAGCTCGCGGTTGCCGAACGGCTTGGTTATGTAGTCGTCGGCGCCGGCCTCCAGCGCCCGCACCTTCTGCTCCTCCTCGCCCACCGCCGAGAGCACAAGGATCGGCATCGCGCTCCACTCGCGCAGCCTGCGCGTCAGCTCGATGCCGTCGCCGTCGGGCAGCACCAGATCGACGATCGCCGCCCCCGGCGGGCGCACGGCGGCCAGGTCGAGCGCCTGCGAGACGGTTTCCGCCGGCACCGCCTCGAACCCAGCCTCGCGCAGCACCACCTTCAGCGCGCGCACGATCTGCGGCTCGTCGTCGACGACCAGCACGCGCGTGGCCCGCGCCGGCTCGACCGGCGCCGCGGCGCTCATGCCGCCGGCTCCCGACCGGCGTTCGGCGCCATCGCCATCCGAGCCTCATCCGCGCCGGCCACGGCGACCTCCGGCGCCGTGCCGGCCCGCGGCTCCCCGCCGGGCTCCTCCAGCGGCATCTCGAACACGAACGTCGCGCCCTGTCCGGGCAGGGACTCCACGTACAGCGAGCCGGCGTTCGCCTCGGTGAAGCCGCGCGCGATCGCCAGTCCCAGACCCGATCCGCGGTGCCCGCTGCCGGGGGTGCCGGCGCGGTAGAACGGCTCGAACACCCGCTCCAGCTGGGCCGGCGGGATCCCGGGGCCGCGGTCGACGACGCGCACGATCACGCGATCGCCCGTCGGCCTCTGCCCCGGCTGGCGCTCGGCGCCGTCGCCGTCGGCCGCGCCGGCCTGCGCGCGGCTGCCGGCGAGACGGCGCACCGCGCGGGCGCGAACCGACACCGGGTACCCGCCCGAGTGCCGTCGCGCGTTCTCGAGCACGTTCACGAACGCGCGCTCCATCTGCACGGGATCGACGCTCACGAGCGGCAGATCGCGGTCGATCGACAGGGCGAACGCATCCGAAGCGGCCCCCACCTCCGCGACCGCCGCGCGGACCAGATCCTCGATCGACGTCCACTCTCTACGCGGCTCGGCGGCGCCGGCTTCCAGGCGCGAGAGATCGAGCAGGTTGTCGACCAGCCGCGACAGCCGCTTCGCCTCCTCCTGGATGACCATCGCCATCTCCTGGCGCTCGGCCGGCGAGAGCGTCGGCGAGCTGAGAGCCTCACCGGCGGCGGAGATGGCGGTGAGGGGTGAGCGCAGGTCGTGCGAGACCGCGCGCAGCAGCGCCGTCTTGACCGTGTCCGCGCGACGCAGCGACGCCGTCTCCACGACCCCGCCCAGCAACGTGTCACGCTCGAGCGCCGCGCTCAGCAGCGCCTCCAGCGCGGGCACCACGCGCTCCTGCAGCCGGCGCAGCTTGGCCTCGGAGGCATCAGCTCCCACCAGCAGCGTGCCCACACGCCGTGTGCCCTCGCGCAGCGGGAAGGCGACCGTGCGCTCGTCGCCTTCGACGGCCTCCATCTCGATCGCCGCCGAGTTCAGTTCCAGCGCCTGAGCCAGCCGCGCCGCGGCCGTCGGCAGAGCCTCGCTGAGACTGCCTCCGCGGAGCAGAAGCGTGGCCATCTCCGCCGCCAGGTCGGCCTCGCGCCTGCGCCCCTCCGCGTCGCGGGTGCGCGCGCGCGTGACCTCCGCGACGGAGCTCGCCAGGAACGCCACCACCAGGAACGCCGCCAGCGCGACCCAGTTGCTCGAGTTCTGCAGCGTGAAGCGCCCCACCGGCGGGAGGTGGAAGAAGTTGAACGCGGCCGCGCTGATCACGCCCGTCGCAACGCCCAGCCACGCGCCCCACGTGACCGACACCACCAGCACCGCGGGAAGGTAGACGACGCTCAACGCCACGATCGGCGCGACGTGCGCCAGCGGATAGACGATCAGCGTCGACAGCGCCACCGCGACGAGCGCCGTGATCGCGCCCACCCGCCGCGGGGGCGGTTCTGAGGCCAGCAGGAAGCCGAACGGGGAAGACACCTGTATCAGCGTATGGCGAACGGGGCGGGTCTCGCCTCCCGCCCCGTTCGGTGCGCCCTACGCGGTTCGGTGCGCTCGCGGAGCCTGGCTCGCCCTCGGCCGAGCCCTGCTCGATGTCGTATCCCACCGTCCCGGGCCACCATCATCGGCGGGTGCGCCCGCCGGTACGTGACCCTCCCGTGACCAGCCTGTGATCATCTCGTGACGATCCGCGCGTATGTGTCCGACGCGTGCGTCCGCATCACTCGTCCAGTCTCAAGCAAATCCGCTCGTGCGCCGACAACATCGGGGTACTACCGGCGAGACGATGACTACACGCACGCGCCACAAAGTCGCGCTGGGTCCGGCCGCCGTAACGGCCGCGTTCCTTCTGCTCTGCGCGCTCGCCTCCTGCGCCTTCGCATCTGCCGCGGCCTCGGCCTCGGCGGGAACGGTCGCGCCGCTGCCCCCCTCGGACTACGCGGTGCGCGCCGCATGTCCCCCGCCTGTGGCGGGACGCGCCGCGTGCCTGGCGCAGCGGCTCGTCCCCGAGACCGCCGAAGCGCGCGCTCACACCCACCCCCTGGGAGTCGCCCGCGCGCTACGCCGGCGCTCGGCCTCCCCGTCGGCCGCCGAAGGGGTCTACGACCTCACGCCGGAAGACCTGCACCTCGCCTACCAGCTGCCGCTGAGCACGACAGCCTCCTCGACCCAGACGATCGCGCTGGTCGACGCCTACAACGACCTCAGCGCAGAAGCGGACCTCGAAACCTACGATCACGAATTCGGGCTCCCCGAATGCACGGCGGCGAATAATTGCTTCACGAAGGTCAACCAGGACGGCCAGACGGGCAATCCGCCGTTCCCGGAAAGCCTGGAAAGCCTGGAAAGCGAAGAAAAGCTCTGCGGCGAAGGACAGCAAGAAGCCTGCTGGCAGGTCCAAGAAGCGAAGGGATGGTCGGTCGAGATCTCGCTCGACATCGAGACCGCTCACGCGGTCTGCCAGAACTGCCACATCGCGCTCGTCGAGGCCGAATCGCCGTCCTACGAAGATCTCGAAGCCGCCGAGGAAGCGGCCGTGGGACTTCACGCCACCGAGATCTCCAACTCGTGGGCGGGCCCCGAATGCACCGAAGAAGACGGGTGCGTGCCCGACAGCCCCGCGTTCGACCATCCCGGCACCGTCATCACCGCGGCCGCCGGCGATGACGGCTACCTCAACTGGCTCGAAGAACCGCGCACGAGCGCAGCCAGCTTCCCCGCCTCCTCGCCCCACGTGATCGCGGTGGGCGGCACGCGCCTGCTGCTGCACGCGCAGACGGCCGCGTGGAAAGCCGAGATGGTCTGGAACGACGGCGGCGAAGCCGAAGGCGGCGGCAAAGACGGACACGGCGCCGGCGGAGGCGGATGCAGCGTGCAGTTCACGGCCCAGCCGTGGCAACAGAGCGTCGCCGACTGGTCCTCGGTCGGCTGCGCCGACAAGCGCGCAGTCGCCGACGTCTCCGCCGACGCCGACCCCTACACCGGTATCGCGGTCTACGACTCCCAGAGCATCGGCGAAGAATGGGGAGCGGTCGGCGGCACCAGCCTCGCGTCGCCGTTGATCGCCTCGACGTTCGCCCTCGCCGGCGGAGCTCACGGCGTGGCATATCCAGCGCGGACGCTGTACGAAAACGCCGCCGACTCGCCGACGTCGCTACATGACGTGACCGTAGGGTCAAACGGCGAATGCCTCAAGCCGTTCGACGCAAACACCGAGAGCACGGCGTGCACACCCGCCGAAGAGGCCAAAACGAGCTGCCACTCGACGCTGATCTGCCTGGCCGGGCCTGGCTACGACGGACCCAGCGGCGTGGGAACGCCCGATGGGATCGTCGCCTTCCAGCCGCCCGTGGGAGCGCCCGCCGGCACCGGGGAACCGGGCAGCGGCGGCGGCAAGAGCCCCGCGCCCGAAGGCGGCGGCTCAGGTGGCTCCTTTGGCGGCTCCTCCAGCTCCGGCGGCTCCTCCGGCTCCGGCTCCACCAGCTCCTCGCCGGCGCCGGTGATCACCACGCCGACGCCCGTCACGGTGCGGCTGTCGGGGCTCGCGTTGACCGTCAACGCGCTGATCGCCCTCAACACCAGCCGCCCGCGTCTCTCCGAGCTCGGCTTCACCTTCACGATCAACCTCGCCACGCGCGTGCGCGCGTCGCTGGCGAAGCTGCTCGACAGGCGCGGGCACGCGCGCTGGCAGCCGCTGACGCGCTCGCTCACGATCGCCGCAAGCGACGGGCGAGACTCTCGCCACTTCTCCGGACACGGGGTGCTGCGCAGCGGCACCTACCGCCTGACGCTGACGCCCGTGGGCGGGACGGCACGCTCGATCGTGTTCAAGATCGGGTAGACGGCGCTCCGCGGCTACGCGTCGGGCACGTGCGCCAGCAACCGCTCCCCGTCTTCGGTCAGACGCCACGCGTTGGGCGCTCCGCGCGTGTGGGCGTCGCCCAGCTTCGCGATCAGCCCCCGCTCGTGCAGGCGGTTGAGCAGCTTCGAGATCTGACCCTGGTCGACGACGCCCGCGCGGTCGGCCACCTCACGGTTGCTCGCCCCGGGATAGTCGGCGATCGCGCGTAGGACACGCGCCGTGCGGTAGGTCAGCCGCGTGCTGCCGCCGTGCTCGAGCGAGCGCCCGGCGCCCGGCGCCCCGATCCTCGCTCGCGTGCGCAGGCGGGGCGCGGGACGCGTCAGCTCCCGCCGTGCGACCCCCGCGCCCAGGTAGGGCAGGACGATGATGCTGATGAGCGACCCGAACAGCCCCATCACGCCTCCCGCCTCGTCCGCCAGCAGCCGGTTCTGGAGCACCGCCAGCACTGCGCCGACGACGCCCTCGGCGATCACAGCAGGGGGCTGGTGTCTGCCGGCGGGACCCTCCAGACGACCGCGGTCGACGGCCGCCGCGAGCGCCGCGAGCGTCTTCGCGCGCCTGCGCAGGACCTGCTCGCCGCCGCCCAGCGAGTAGAGGACCAGCAGACGTCCGATCGCGGGCTCGTCTTCGAGGAACGCCAGGAACGCGACCAGCCCCACCTTGATCGCGTCCAGCCAGCGCGGCTCCGCGTCGTAGACGGGCAGCACCCGCTTGCGGGCGCGCCGCACGCCGAGATCGAAGGCCGCCAGCAGGCACGCTTCTCGATCGGGGAACGCCTCGCGAAAGGCCTCGCTGGACACGCCCGCGCGCGCGATCACGTCGGCGACCGTGACGGTCGCGCCGGCGGCGCCGCGCTCCGCCATCGCCTGCGCCATCGCCTCCAGGATCCTCGTTCGTTGAACTTCCTCCACGCCCGCGCAACTCCCCGCTTGACAACTGGGCGAGGAGCCTATCTTCTTATTGTCTAGTCAGGTGGCGTAGGGGCAAGCTCCGGCGGTGCGCCGAACTCCGTCAGACACCGCGGTAGCTCCACGCTTCCGTCCGCGCGCTGTCCGTTCTCCAGCAGGGCCACGAGCGTGCGCCCGACCGCCACCGCGGTGCCGTTGAGCGTGTGCACGATGCGCGTGTGCTGAGCGCCCGGCTGGCGCCCGCCGCGGGCGCGGATGTTCAGGCGCCGGGCCTGGTAGTCGGTCGTGTTCGAGCACGAGGTCAGCTCGCGGTAGCGGCCCTGGCTCGGAAGCCACGCCTCGCAGTCGTACTTCTTCGCCGCGGAGTTGCCGAGGTCTCCCACGGCGATGTTCACGACGCGGTAGGGAAGCTCCAGCTCACCAAGGATCTCCTCCTCGATCGCGAGGATCCGCTCGTGCTCGTGCGCGGAGTCCTCCGGTGAGACGAAGCTGAACATCTCCACCTTGTCGAACTGGTGCACCCTGAAGATCCCTCTCGTGTCCTTGCCGGCGGCGCCTGCCTCGCGCCGGAAGCACGGCGAGAAACCGGCGTAGCGCAGCGGCAGCCGCTCGCTGTCGAGGATCTCCCCGTCGTGCAGCGACGCCAGTGCGACCTCCGAGGTGCCCACCAGGAAGAGCTCGTCCGCCGGCAGGCTGTAGATCTGCTGCTCTGTGTCCGGCAGGAAGCCCGTCCCGTACAGCGCGCGCTCGCGCACGAGCACCGGCGGTATCACCGGCTCGAACCCCGCCGCCCGCAACTTCTCCAGCGCCCAGCGCACGAGCGCCAGCTCGAGCATCACGAGGTCGCCTTTCAGGTAGGCGAAGCGAGCGCCCGACAGCTTCGCCGCGCGGTCCATGTCGATCAACGCGCCCGCCAGCTCGAGATGGTCGCGCGCCTGGAAGTCGAGCTGCGGGATCGTGCCCACCTCCCGCACGAGCTCGTCCTCGGGCCCGGGCGCGGCGGTCGGATCGGGGAGGTTGGGAAGCGGCGCAAGCGCCTCCTGAAGCTCGAGCTCGACCTCGCCCAGCTCGCGCTCGAGCTCCTTCGCACGGGCAGCCACGCCGCGCATGGCCGCAATCTCGCGCTCGCGCTCGCCGGCATCGGCAGCCGCGCGGATCCGCGTGTTCGCCTCGTTCTGCTCCGCCCGCAGCCCCTCCAACTCGGGCAGCAGCGCGCGTCGGCGCCGATCGAGCTCGATCACGCGATCAAGCCCGCTGGCCGCCTCGCCGCCACGACGCGCGAGCGCCGCGCGAACGCCGTCAGGGTCATCGCGAATGAGCTTCAGGTCAAGCACGCAGGGAGCCTACCGGCCTGCGCCAGCACTACCCGGCCTTGCGGTGGTTCCTCTTGCTCCTCATTCAGCCATACGACGGGGCACGCATCCCACGACGGCCCTTTCTGCGCCGACGAACGGGGCACCCGTCCAGCCGTGATCAATAGTCCGGGCGTTCAGCAGCCAACAGCATCTCTCAGCGTCCGGCAGACCTGCGCCATGCGGGGACTCGAGAGCAAGGTGACGCGGCGCCGGAAAGAGGCACGCGGCACCGTGTGGAGGTTGTCGAGGTTGACAACGCATTGCGTAGGAACGCCATCATCCGTCGGCGTCAGCTCAAGCTCGGAGACCAAACCGCGACGCGTCCTTGTCAGAGCAGCCACCACAACCGACCCGATGCGATCGGCTACCGGATCACGCGTCAACACCAGCACCGGCCGGTCCCCGCCCGGCGTGGCGGCGAACCAGATCTCACCCCGCTGCATCGTTCCAGTCCGTCCAATCCTCGGCTGGCCCCCAGTCGGCAATACCCTCAAGCGACCGCTCGGAATCTGTGAGTGGCGCGCGCGCCCACGCCTCGGCATCATGCTCGCTGCTCAAACCGACGAGATGCCGATGGAGGGCGTCGCGAAGGATCTCCGAGCGATCTATCCCAAGCGACTGCGCCCAGCGCTGAACCTCAGCGGCCTCGTCATCCGACACACGAAAGCTAAGCATCGTCATACGGTCAATGATAGCGCGTATGACGACAAGTCAAGTGTAGGAGAGGGCCGTACGTTGCGCAAACCGGGGCGGGCTTGGCAGCGCGCCCGGGTCCGCACTCCCCCGGCAGCGCGCAAGAACCCGCGCTCGCCCAAGCAGGTCGTGAGATCGGCACGACCGTCACGCGAAGCGTCCCGGTCGGGACGAGGTCACGACCTGCGCTTACTTGGTCGACAGTTCGATGTTCGTCGAGGGCTCCTGCTCGGCTTCGAGCCCCGAGTACTTGGCGAGGAAGGCCGCCACCGCCTGCGCCTGTGCGCCGACCAACACGTTCTCGGGCATGATCGCGCCGGAGAAGCCGCCGTTGCGCAAGGCGTAGAGCACCTCTTCGACGTCCTCCTTGCGGTGGTTGAAGTTGGGCCCGTTGGTCTTCAGGCGGTTGGAGATCACCGTCGCCGAGCCGTCCGCGCCGACGACCCCCAGCGTGTGGCAGCCGGAGCAGTGGTCCAGGAACAGCGACGCCCCCTCGTAGTAGGGGCTGGTCTTGGGGATCTGGATCCCTTGCGACCCGCACGCGCCCAGCAGCACAGCGCAGGCGAGCAGGGCGATGCACATGGCTGGGAGCTTCAGGCGTCTGGCCGCGGGCTTCATGCGTCGGGGAATATATAGCGCCACTCAGAACCCGTGAGCCGTGCTCGCCGCTCGCAGCGCCAGGAACACCACCACGATGGCCGACAGCGCCATCACGCCGATCTCGCGGCGCACGATCGCGGCGACCAGCGCCCGCTGCTCTGACTCGCGCAGCGTGGAGACCGCCTGAGCGCTCTCCAGCCCGTGCTGGTCGAGGATCGTCTGGGCGGAGGCGACCCGCAGCTGCTCGGCCACGAACGCGATCGCGAGCGGCAGCAGCGCATACAGATAGAAGAGGTGTTCGCTCGAGTAGCTGCTCGCGGCCGCCAGGCATCCGATGGCGATCGCGTACAGCAGCGCCGAGCCCTGGGCCACGCGCAGCATCACCCAGAAGGCGCGCACCGCCCCGTGATCGCCCGTGCCGCCGCTATACCACAGCCACGCGCCGAGCCCGCCGGTGAGCACGTTCAGCGCCGCCACCGCCAGCGCGCCCGCCACCACCGCCTCGGTCACAGCGCCAACGCCCCGGTCATGGCGCCGATTTCGAGCCGATTGCCACTAGTAACACCCTGCCACATGCGGTGATATAACAGCGCAGCGGTGCTGCGCACTTATCTCCCGGCGATCGTCTTTCTCATTCTCGGCGGCGCCGTGGGGAGCGCCTTCGCGGTCCTCAACTCGGTCATGGGGCCGCGCCGCGCGACCCCCCACAAGCAGGACCCGTACGAGTGCGGCCTGCCGTCGGAGATCAGGAGCGGGATGCGCTTCGGGATCAGCTTCTATCTGATCGCGATGCTGTTCATCCTGTTCGACATCGAGGTCGTGTTCCTGTACCCGATCGCGATCGAGCTGCGCGCCTACGGCAGCTTCGCGCTGATCGAGACGATCGTGTTCATAGTGCTGCTGTTCGTCGCCTTCGCGTACGTGTGGCGCAGGGGAGCGTTGGAGTGGAGGTGAGGCGCGAGATCCTCAGCGCGGGTGGGCGGGCTCCCGGAGGAGCGGGCGGCGCGGACCTGCGCGTGCGCTCGCTGAACTCGCGTCAGCTGCTGCGCGGCGGCGATCTCGAGGGCCCCAACCCCTCGGCCCACCTCGAGGGCGCCGACTTCGAACGCTACGTCGAAGAGAGCGTGATGACGACGACGCTCGACAAGGCGGTCGCGTGGGCGCGCTCGAACTCCTTCTTCCCCGCCACCTTCGGGCTGGCGTGCTGCGCGATCGAGATGATGTCGATCGTCGCCGCGCGCGTGGACGTCGCGCGCTTCGGCTTCGAGGCGTTCCGCGCCTCGCCGCGGCAGGCCGACCTGCTGATCCTGTCCGGGCGCGTGTCGATCAAGATGGCGCCGATCGTGCGGCGCATCTACGACCAGATGCTCGAGCCCAAGTGGGCGATCTCGATGGGCGCGTGCTGCAGCTCGATGGGCGTGTTCAACAACTACGCGCTCGTGCCCGCCGACAAGTTCATGCCGATCGACGTTCACGTCCCCGGCTGCCCGCCCCGCCCGGAGGCCCTGATGCACGGCGTGCTGAAGCTGCGCAAGATGGTTCAGGACGACCCCGACATGGGCTGGCGCGAGCGCTACGACGCGCGCGGAACGGAGGAGGTCCTTGGGGTGGGTGGGCATCCATACATGGCACCGGCCGGACCCCCGGAGGGGGGCAAGGCCGGTGCCTGACGCGACCGGGCTGGAGCTGATCGCACAGGAGCTGCGCGACGCGGAGGGCGAGGACACAGTCGTCGAGACGGTGTTCTTCCGCGGGCGCGCCAAGCTGGCGATCGAGCCCGCGCATATCCGCGCGGCGCTCGCGCACCTCCGTGGCAAGGGCTACGCCTTCCTGGCGAGCGTGCACGGCGTGGACTACTACCCGCACGAGCCGCGTCTGGGTGTGCAGTACGAGCTGCTCGACATGAGCCGCGTGGACCGCATCACGGTCACGCTGCGCGTGCCCTGCGACGCGCCCGATGTCGACTCTGTGACGCCCGACGGAGCCGACGGCGCCGGCTGGCCCACCGCCAACCACCAGGAGCGCGAGGTATTCGACATGTTCGGCGTGGTCTTCCACGGGCATCCGGACCTGCGAAGGATCCTCATGCCCGAGGACTACGAGGGCCACCCGCAGCGGCGCGACTTCCCGATCGGCGGCGAACCGGTGATCTTCACGTACAACGAGACCGAGATGCTGGGGGCGTCCGAGTGAGCTCCACCGGGCAGCCGACGATCTCCGAGTACCGCAGGCGCGAGCAGAGCATCACGCTCGCGCCGCTGGATCAGCAGCTCGACGGAGAGGACGGCGCGAGCACGCAGGAGCTGCTGACGCTCAACTTCGGCCCGCACCACCCGGCCACGCACGGCGTGCTGCGCCTGCTGGTGACGCTCCAGGGCGAGATCGTGCGCGACATCAAACCGATCATCGGCTACGTGCACACGGGCATCGAAAAGACCGCCGAGGACAAGGCCTACTGGAAGGTCATCCCGGTGATCGAGCGGATGGACTACCTGTCCTACTACTTCAACGCGATGGCCTACTGCGGGGCGGTGGAGACGCTGCTGGAGGTCGAGGTGCCCAAGCGCGCGCAGTACCTGCGCGTGATCCACCTGGAGCTCAACCGCATCATGTCGCACCTGGTGTGGCTGGGCACGAGCGCGCTGGACCTGGGCGCGATCTCGATGTTCTGGTACTGCTTCCGCGAGCGCGAGAAGATCCTCGACCTGTTCGAGATGTCCTCCGGCGCGCGCATGCACACGCGCTACTTCCAGGTCGGCGGCGTGATCGAGGACATCCCGCGCGGCTTCGCGGAGAAGCTGAGCGGCTTCCTGAAGGAAATGCCCTCGCGCGTGGACCAGTACCGGGACATGCTCAACGGCAACGAGATCGTGCTGCAGCGACTGCGCGGCACGTGCCCGCTCGACGCCGACACGCTGCTGTCGCTCGGCGTCACCGGCCCGCTGCTGCGCGCCGCCGGCAACCCGTGGGACCTGCGCAAGGCCGACCCCTACTGCTCCTACGAGGACTTCCGGTTCAAGATCCCCGTCGGCAGCGCCGGCGACAACTACGACCGCTTCGCCTGCCGCGTGGCCGAGATGTACGAGTCCGTGAAGATCGTCGAGCAGGCGCTGGAGGGGCTGCCCGAGGGCCCGCACATCACCGAGGACCGCAAGGTCGCGCTGCCGCCGCGCCACGAGCTGGCGACCTCGATGGAGGCGCTCATCCACCACTTCAAGCTCGTCACCGAGGGCATGCGCGTGCCGCCCGGCGAGGTGTACTTCCCGATCGAGTCCCCGCGCGGCGAGCTCGGCTGCTTCGTGCGCTCCGACGGCTCCTCCAAGCCCGCGCGCGTGCACATGCGCGACCCCTCGTTCGTCAACCTCCAGGCCACCGCGCCGATGACCAACGGCGCCTACATCGCCGACCTGATCGCCACGCTCGCCATGCTCGACCCCATCCTCGGAGGCATCGACAGGTGAGCACACCCGAGCAGAAGGAGATCGTCGAGACCACGGAGGCGCTCGAACGCGAGGCCGCGGGGGTCGTCGAGGGGCCGGTCAGGCGCTACGCGCACGGCTCGCGCGTTCCCGGCTGGGATCAGCCGGCCGACCTCGAGAAGGAGCCCGCGGAGATCCCCGGGGTGGGCGGGTCCCCATCCCCGACCGTCCCCGAGGACCTGCGCGCGGAGATCGAGGCGCACCTGGCCAAGTACCCCGACCGCCACTCGGCCGCCCTGCCAGCGCTGGCCGCCGCCCAGCGCGTGCACGGCTGGTGCTCGCCCGAGGCGATCGAGCAGGTCGCGTGCGTGATGCGCGTGACGCCCGCCTATCTCGACTCCGTCGCGACCTTCTACGACATGCTCGAGACCTCGCCCGTGGGGCGCCACAGCGTGTACGTGTGCACGAACATCTCCTGCTCGCTGTGCGGCGCCGACGAGCTGCTCGAGGCGGTGCGGCGCGCGGCCGCCGCGTCCCCCGACGGCGCCGCGGAGTTCAACGTGCGCGGCTTCGAGTGCCTCGGCGCGTGCGACATCGCGCCGATGGCGTCCGTCGACGGCGTCTACGTCGGCCCGCTCACGCTGGAGGACGTGCCGCAGCTGCTCGACGACGCGCGCGCCGGACGGCCGGTCCTGCCCGACAAGCAGCTCGCGCGACGGCTGGTCGCCGACCCGCACGCCAACAGCCAGGAGTACCCGCTGCACGCGCCCGAGCCGGCGCGGAGGGGGAGCTGACGATGGCCGCACCCGCATCGCCCGTCCTGCTGTTCACCGACATCGACGAGCCCGGGCTGCGCACGCTCGAGGTCTACGAGCGCCGCGGCGGCTACTCCTCGCTGCGCAAGGCCCTGGCGATGACGCCCGAAGAGGTGCTCGAGCAGCTCAAAACGTCGGCGATCCGCGGGCGCGGGGGCGCCGGCTTCGCGATGGGCACCAAGATCTCGTTCCTGCCCAAGGGCGGCATGGACAAGTACCTCGTGTGCAACGCGGACGAGTCCGAGCCGGGCACGTTCAAGGACCGCGAACTGATGCAGAAGACGCCGCACATGCTGCTCGAGGGGATCGTCATCGCCTCCTACGCCGCCGGCACCAGCCGCGCGTTCATCTACATCCGCGGCGAGTATGAGCTGCAGGCCGACATGCTCGACGCCGCGCTCGCCGAAGCGCACGCCGCCGGCTACGTCGGCGAGAACGTCCTCGACTCCGGGCACTCGCTGTCGCTGGTCGTGCACCGCGGCGCCGGCGCGTACATCTGCGGCGAGGAGACGGGGCTGCTCGACTCGCTCGAGGGCAAGCGCGGCAACCCCCGCCTGAAGCCACCGTTCCCCGCCATCCAGGGTCTCTACCAGGGGCCCACGCTGATCAACAACGTCGAGACGCTCGCGACCGTGCCCGCGATCATCGCCATGGGCGGCGACGAGTACGCCAAGCTCGGCGTCGAGACCTCCACCGGCACCAAGCTCGTGTCCGTCTCCGGCCATGTCAAGCGCCCCGGCAACTACGAGATCGAGCTCGGCATCCCCTCGCGCGAGATCATCTACGGCCTCGCCGGCGGCCCGCCGGACGGCCGCGAGGTCAAGTGCTGGTTCCCCGGCGGGTCCTCCTCCCCCGTGCTCAAGGCCGAGGACCTCGACATCCCCTACGACTTCAACTCGCTCGCCGCCGCCGGCTCGATGCTCGGCTCGGGCGCCATCATCGTCGTCGACGACTCCACGCCGATCCTCGACGTGGCGATGAAGGTCGCCAAGTTCTACCGCCACGAGTCGTGCGGCAAGTGCACGCCCTGCCGCGAGGGCACCAACTGGACCGTCAAGATGCTCGAACGGATCGACGCCGGCGAGGCGACGCCGATGGACATCGAGATCATGGCCTCCGTGCAGGAGCACATCATCGGCAACTGCCTGTGCGTGCTCGGCGACGCCATGGCGATGCCCATCGGCTCGATGATCGCCAAGTTCCGCGACGAGTTCGAAGCGCACATCGAGGCCGCGCGCGCGCGCAACGGCCTGGGCGCGGGCGCGCCCGCACAGGACGCCGTCTGATGCCAAGGCCGCAGCAGAGGACCATCACCTTCACGATCGACGGCCGCGAGGTGCAGGTGCCCGAGAACACCATGCTCGTCGACGCCGCCAAGCACGGCGACGTCGAGATCCCCGTGTTCTGCTACGAGCCCAAGCTCGGCCAGCCGGTCGGCGCGTGCCGCATGTGCCTGGTCGAGATCGAGGGCATCCCCAAGCTGCAGACGGGCTGCTCCACGCCCGTCAAGGACGGCATGGTCGTGTACACACAGACCGAGCGCGTGAAGACCGCGCAGCAGTCGGTCGTCGAGTTCCTGCTGATCAACCACCCGCTCGACTGCCCCGTGTGCGACAAGGGCGGCGAGTGCCCGCTGCAGGACATCACCTTCGGCTGGGGCGGCGGCCTGTCGCGCTTCGTCGAGCCCAAGCGCCACTTCGTCAAGCCGCTCGAGCTCTCGCCGCTGATCGCGATCGACCGCGAGCGCTGCATCCTCTGCTACCGCTGCGTGCGCTTCTCCCAGGAGGTCGCCGAGGACTACCAGCTGGTGCTGCTCGAGCGCGGCGCGCACTCCTACGTGTCCACCTTCGACGGGCATCCCTACGTCGCCCCGTTCAGCGGCAACATCATCGAGCTGTGCCCCGTCGGCGCGCTCACCTCGCGGCCCTACCGCTTCCGCGCGCGCCCGTGGGACATCGAGGGCGCGGGGTCGGTGTGCACGCTGTGCCCCGCCCAGTGCAACGTCACCATCACCGTCCGCGACGAGCTCGCGCTGCGCGTGCTGCAGCGCGACAACATCGAGGTCGACGACGGCTGGCTGTGCGACAAGGGCCGCTTCGGCTACCAGTCCTTCCACGTCGACGAGCGCATCACCGAGCCGCTGCTGCGCGACGGCGGCGAGCTGCGCCCGGTCAGCTGGGAGCGCGCGCTGGCGGAGGCCGCCGCCGGCCTGAGACGAGCCGGCGAGCAGACCGCGGCGATCGCCGGCGCGCAGGCCACGAACGAGGAGGGCCTGCTGCTCTCGCGTCTGCTGCGCGACGGCCTCGGCTCGCCCGATGTCGACTCCCGCCGCGCGAGCACGCTGCCGCTGGAGCTGTATCGCGCGCTCGACGACCCGCGCACGCAGGCCAGGCTCTCAGACCTCGAGTTCGCCGACGCCGTGCTCGTGCTTGCCGCCGACCCGGTCAACGACGCGCCGATCATGGATCTGCGCCTGCGCAAGGGCGTGCGCCGCCACGGGCTGAAGCTCGCGGTCGCCTCCCCCCAGCCATCATCGCTTGACCCGAACGCCGCCGCGGCCGTGCGCCACGCGCCCGGCGCCGGCGCGCCCTTCGTCGTGGCCCTGAGCGCCGCGCTGACGGGCGCTGAGGACGCGGAGCGCCTGGCGCTCGAGGCCGGGGCGGAGCCCGAGGCGGTGCGCGAGCTCGCCGCCCTGCTGCGTGCGCCGCACGGCGAGGACTCACAGTCCGGGGACGAGCGCCGCCCGCCCGAGGTCGTGATCCTGTGGGGCGAGCGCCTCGCCGCGGGTCCCAACGGCGAGGCCGGCATGCGCGCGCTGCTGGAGATCGCCGACGCGCTCGGCATGGCCGGAACCGACGGCGCGGGCCTGCTCGAGATCCCGGCCACGAGCAACGGGCGCGGGCTGCGCGAGGCCGGTGTGCTGCCGAACGCCGGCCCGGGGCTGAGCGAGCCGGCGCGCGCCGGCCGCGACGCGCTTGCGATCGCAGAGGCGCTCGCCGACGGCGAGCTGGCCGCCGTGTATCTGCTGCGCAGCGACCCGCTGCGCGACCTCCCGGACGGCGAGCTGTGGGAGCGGGCGCTCGCCGGCGCGAGCACGGTGATCGCGCATGCCGCGTTCCTGACGGAGGGCATCCGCGAGCACGCGACCGTCGTCTTCCCAGCAGAGGCCTATCCAGAGAAGGAGGGCACGATCGTGCACCCGGACGGGCGCGTGCAGCGGCTGCGACCCGCGATCGCGCGTCCGGGCTCGGTCCGCGCCGAGTGGCAGGTGCTAGCCGAGCTGGCAACCAGGGTCGGGCTCGACCTCGGCGTGCTCAGCGGCCCCATGGCCTCGCAGCGCCTGTTCGACGCGGTGCCGTACTACGCGGGCATGCGGCTCGAGGAGATCGGCGGTCGCGGCGTGCGCTGGCAGGAGCGCGAGGCCGCGTCGAGCTTTCCCACGGCCGACTTGGGGCCGCGGCGAGACACCGCGCGAGAGGCGCTGGCCGAGACGCCCGCGAACGCGCTCGACCTCGCCGGCTTCAGCTCGGTGTGGGACGCCCCCGAGGTCGAGTACTCGCCCGCGCTCGAGTTCCTCTTCCCTCGCAAGAAGGCCGTACTGCCATTGTCATACAGCGGAGCGGAGAGGACATGACCGTCGAGCGCTCCGTCACCATCGACCTCCTGGCAATACCCTCTCCCGAAGACGGTGTATCGCAGCTGCGATACACCAGAGCGGAGAGGACATGACCCACATGACCACCACCCTCGCGCTGGTCGGCTACTACGAAGCCTGGTGGGTGCAGATCCTGAAGGCGATCGTGATCTTCGCCGTCGGGCTGCAGCTCGTGCCCGTGGTGCTGATCGCGGAGCGCAAGATCATGGGCCGCATGCAGGGCCGCTACGGCCCGAACCGCGTCGGCCCCTACGGCGCGCTGCAGCCGCTGGCGGACATCCTCAAGCTGCTGACCAAGGAGCAGTTCCGCCCGACCACGTCCGTCGGCTTCCTGTTCGCGGTCGCGCCGATGGTCTCGATCCTCACGGCCGTCGCGGCGTTCGCGATCATCCCCTTCGGCAACGTCCAGCACATCTTCGGCGAACGCGTGGGGCTGTATGGGATCGACGTGTCGATCGGCCCGCTGTATCTGTTCGCGTTCGGCGCGATCGCCTTCTACGGGATCATGCTCGGCGGCTGGTCCTCGGGCTCGAAGTACTCGTTCCTGGGCGCGATGCGCGGCGCGGCGCAGCTGATCTCCTACGAGGTCTCCCAGGGGCTCGCGCTCGTGGGCGTGATCATGACCGCGCAGACGCTGTCGCTGACGGGCATCGTCAACGCCCAGAAAGGCATGTGGTACTTCATCCCCCAGCTCGCCGGCTTCCTGATCTTCCTCACCGCGAGCTTCGCCGAGACCAACCGCGCGCCCTTCGACCTGACGGAGGCCGACGCCGAGCTGGTGGGCGGCTACAACACCGAGTACGGTGGCGGGCGCTTTGCCTCCTACTACTTCGCCGAGTACCTCAACGTGCTGGTCGTCTCCGGCGTCGTCACGACCGTGTTCTTCGGCGGCTGGCTGCTGCCGTTCGGCATCCACCCCCCCGGCTGGGTCGATCCGATCGTGGTGCTGTTCAAGATGTCGCTCTTCACGTTCTTCTTCATCTGGGTGCGCGCGACGCTCCCCCGGCTGCGCTACGACCAGCTGATGAGCTTCGGCTGGAAGGTGCTGCTGCCGCTCGCCACGCTGAACACGCTCGTCACGGCGATCCTCGTGGTGGTGACCCACTGATGAGCGACACCCCCGCAGTCAGCCTGAACGTGACCGCGTGGAGCCCCGGCGAGGACGTGATCGAGGTCCAGCGCCCGCCCGCGGCCGGCGCCGCGCGGGGCGCGTGGCGCACGTTCGTGGAGACCGCCCGCGGCCTGAAGACGACCTTCGGGCGGATCGCCGAGGGGACCAACACGATCCAGTACCCCGAGGAGAAGGTGCCCGTGTACCCGCGCTTTCGCGGACGGCACAAGCTGCACCGCTTCGAGGACACCGGCCTGGAGAAGTGCGTCGGCTGCTCGCTGTGCGCCGCCGCCTGCCCCGCCGACTGCATCCGCGTGGTCGCCGCCGAGAACACGCCCGATAACCGCGTCTCCGCCGGGGAGCGCTACGCGGCGGTCTACGAGATCAACCTCTCACGCTGCATCTTCTGCGGCTACTGCGAGGTCGCGTGCCCGTTCGACGCGATCACGATGGGCCACGACTACGAGCTCTCCGACTACGACCGCTCCGATCTGATCTTCACCAAGGAGATGTTGCTCGCGGAGCCGCTGGAGCGCACGCCGCTGAGGAACGAGGGCGAGTGAGCGCGGTTCTCTTTTTTCTTGCCGCTATCGGCGTGATCACGGGCGCGGTCGGCGTCGTGGTTTTGCGCAATCCCTTCTACAGCGTGCTGGCACTGGTCACGCACCTGGTGTCACTGGCTGTGCTGTTCCTGCTGCTTCGCGCGGAGTTCGTGGCTGCCGTGCAGGTGGTCGTTTACGCCGGCGCGGTGATGGTGCTTTACGTGTTCGTCGTGGCTTATGTCGGCGGCGAGGGGGACACGATTGGGGAGCGGCTGCGTAGCAACGGGTTGGCTGGGCCCGGGTCTGTCGGGTCGGGGCTGCGTGTTGGCGGGGCGATAGCTGCCGGGGCGCTGCTTGTGGAGCTGCTGATCGCGCTGCTGGGCACGGGCCTTGAGGCGACGAGCGGCTATGGCGCCCCTTACGTGTCCGGGCCGCGGACATACGGCACGCCGGCGTACATCGGCCAGCTGCTGCTCACTCGCTTCCTGCTGGCGTTCGAGCTTGCGTCGTTCCTGCTGCTGATCGCCGCTGTCGGCGGCGTCGTGCTCGCGCGCCGGCGCGGGGGGATCGGCGAGGCGGACGAGCACGAGGCGTTCACGCCGCTGCAGCTGCTGCGCCCGTCGGGGACGGGCACTACGGCGGAGGGCGTCGGGGCGGCGACCGGGTCGAGGTTCACCTCCTGATGAGCATCGACTGGTACCTGGCGGTCTCGGCGATCGTGTTCTCGCTCGGCGCGCTCGGGGTGATGACCAGGCGCAACCCGCTGGTGGTGCTGCTGTGCCTGGAGCTGATGCTCAACGGCGGCAACCTCGCGCTGATCGCGTTCTCGCGCATGTGGGGCAACGGCGACGGGCAGATCCTCGCGATCGTCGTGATGACCGTCGCCGCGTGCGAGGTGTGCATCGGCCTGGGCATGATCGTCGCGATCTACCGCCGCCACCTGCCGATCGATGTGGACGAGCTGCGGGAGCTTCAGGGCTGATGCGCGGAGGCGAGAGATGAGCACGACCACGTACGGCTGGCTGGTGCTGGCGTTCCCGCTCGCGGGCATGCTGGTGACGGGGCTCGGTTTTCGCCAGCTGAGCGCGTCGCCGTCGAATCGTGCGGCCGGCTGGATCGGCACGGGTGCGATCTTCCTGTCGTTCCTCGCGGCGCTGGGCGCGCTGATCTCGCTGCAGGGCCACTCGAGCGGCCATCGCGAGCTCGTGTCGTCCCTGTGGAGCTACGCCTCCACCGTCGGGGTCGACGCGCAGATGTCGATCCTGGTGGATCCGTTGTCGGTGTTCATGATCCTCGTGGTCAGCGGCGTGTCGACGCTGATCCACCTGTACTCGATCTCCTACATGAGCAAGGACCGCGGCTTCGTCCGCTACTTCTCCTACCTGAACTTCTTCGTGTTCTCGATGCTGCTGCTGGTGCTGGCCGGCAACTTCCTGCTGCTGATCGTCGGCTGGGCGTTCGTGGGCGCGGCGTCGTACCTGCTGATCTCCTTCTGGTACCGGCGCACGACGGCGACGAAAGCGGGGATCAAGGCGTTCGTGATCAACGTGGTCGGCGACGCGGGCCTGGTGCTGGGGACGTACTTCATCTTCAGGCACACGGGCACGCTCGACTTCCTGAAGACCTTCCACGCGGTCGAATCGCCCGTCCACCCCGCGTTCGGCCACGCCACGAACAACGGCGACCTCGTGGCCGGCTGCATCCTGCTGCTGGTGGGCGCGTTCGCGAAGTCCGCGCAGATCCCGCTGCACACGTGGCTGCCCGACGCGATGGAGGGCCCGACGCCGGTCAGCTCGCTGATCCACGCGGCGACGATGGTGACCGCGGGCGTGTACCTGATCGCGCGCATGCACCCGTTGTTCGAACGCGCGCCGGCGGCGCAGGACGTGGGCGCGATCATCGGCGCGGCGACGCTGTTGATCGCGGGCACGATCGGCCTGGCGCAGACGGACATCAAGCGCGTGATCGCGTACTCGACGATGTCGCAGATCGGCTACATGATCATGGGCGTGTCGGTGGGCGCGTATGCGGCCGGGCTGTTCCACCTGATGACGCACGCGTTCTTCAAGGCGCTGCTGTTCATGGCGGCGGGCTCGCTGATCGGCGCGATGGGCGGCGAGCAGTCGCTGGAGAAGATGGGCGGCTTTCGCAAGGCGATGCCGTTCACGTACGCGTGCTTCATCGTGGGCGGCCTGGCGCTGTCGGGGATCCCGCCGTTCTCGGGCTTCTTCTCCAAGGACGAGATCCTGCTCGTCACCGGCGAGCGCGGCGGCTGGCACTGGATCCTGTACGTGGCCGGCTACGTCGGCGCGCTGCTGACGGCGATCTACACCTTCCGCATGATCTTCCGCGCCTTCCACGGCGAGCCGGTGGAGCAGGCGCGTGAGCTGGAAGGCGGCCACCTGTACCACGCGGAGGTGCCGCGCAATCCCGCCAACGGCGAAGTCGAGGACACGGACGTGGGCTTCCCCGGCCCCGAGCACGCGATCGCGGAGCGCGCGCTGCCGATGCGCATCGCGATGGGCCTGCTGGCGCTGGGGGCGATCGGCGCGGGCCTGATCCAGATCCCGAAAGTGGACTTCGTGATCGACGACTTCCTGCGCCCGTCGTTCGCGACCGCGAAAGGCTATGAACCGCACACGAAAACCGGCCTGCTGGTGATCGGGCTGACGCTGGGCACGCTGATCGGCCTGGCGGGCATCGGGCTCGCCTACCGCATCTGGATCGTGGGTGGGCGCGACGCGGAGGGCCGCTTCCCGGTGGCCGTGGCGATCCGCGAACGCACGCGGCCTTTGTATGAGCTGTTCGTCAACAAGTGGTACTTCGACGAGGCGATCGACCTGCTGATCGTGCGCCCGACGGCCGCCGTGGGCGCGTTCGCGCGCGACACGTTCGAGCGCGTGTTCGTCGATGAGACGCTGATCGGCGGGACCACTGGCATCGTGCGCGCCGGCTCGGCGGCGGTGCGGGCCGCCCAGAGCGGCTTCGTGCGCTACTACGCCGCGCTGCTCGTGCTGGGCGTCGCGGGAGTCGGCTTCTACTTCCTGCTGCAGGCCTGATGCCGGCGCTGTCGATCCTCATCTGGCTCCCCTTCGCCTGCGGCCTGATCGGTGCGCTGCTGGGCGCGGTGATCAAGCCGGGACGGGCTGTGGGCGGGGGAGCGGATGGCGAGGAGCGCCCCGTCCCCGCTCGCGCGGGCTGGAGCGCGCCCGGCGTATTCGCCTTGCTCGGCTCGCTCGCGGCGCTGGCGCTGGCGATCGGCTACATCGCCGATTACAAACCCGGCGGCGGACTGCAGCACGTCACCGACGTGGTGTGGATCGCGACGCTGGGCATCCACTACAAGCTCGCGGTCACCGGGCTGAACGTGTTCCTGCTCGGCCTGACGACGCTGCTGTTCGCGGCCGCCACGCTCGCCACGAACCTGCGCGGCGGGAGTCCGGCGGTCGACCGTCCGCGGCTGTTCTACTTCAACTTCATGCTCGCCGAGTCGGCCGTGCTCGGCGCGTTCCTGGCGCAGGATCTGGCGCTGTTCGTGGCGTTCTTCGACCTGATGCTCGTGCCCTTCTACTTCCTGATCGGCGGCTGGGGCCAGGGGCCGGATCGCGTGAAAGCGACGATCAAGCTGGTCATCTACACGCTCGTCGGCTCGCTGCTGATGCTCGCGGCGGCGATCGCCACGGGCGTGCTCGCGGCCCAGCAGGGAGGCGGGCACATCACGTTCGTGCTGTCCACGCTGCAGGCGCTGCCGCTGAGCACCGGCTCGCAGGAGTGGATCTTCCTGTTCTTCGCCGCCGCGTTCCTCGTGAAGATGCCGGCGTTCCCGCTGCACGGGTGGATGCCCGACGGCTATCGCGCGATGCCGATCGAGGTGCTGATGGTGTTCTCGGGCGTGCTGTCGAAGGTGGGCGCGTACGGCTTCCTGGCGATCGTGCTGCCGCTGTTCCCGCAGGCGGCGGTGCACTTCCAGACGCTGATGCTGCTGATCGCGCTCGTGTCGATCGTGTACGGCTCGGTGCAGGCGTTCAGTCAGACCAACGCGCGCCTGATCCTCGGATATTCCTCCGTCGCGCAGATGGGGTTCATCACGCTCGGGATCTTCGCGCTGAACCCGCAGGGCGCACAGGGCGCGCTGCTGCAGATGGTCAACCACGGCCTTGTCGTGGCGCCGGCGCTGTTCATCGTCGCGGTGCTCGCCAGGCGCGCGGGCGGCTCGGAAGACATCCGCGACATGGGCGGGATCGCGTTCCGCGCGCCGGTGCTCGCGAGCATCTTCCTGATCGTCGCGCTGGCCACGCTGGCGATGCCGGGCTCGTCGAACTTCGTGGGCGAGTTCCTGATCCTGCTGGGCGTGTTCAAGGCGAAGACGGCGATCGCGATCGTCGCCTTCAGCGGCGTGGTGATGGCGAGCGTGTACGCGCTGCGCCTGTTCATCCGCGCGATGCACAACCGCGTGGGCGCGCACGTCGACTCGCGTGAGATCTCCATCCGCGACGGCGCGGTGCTCGTGCCGCTGGTGCTCGTGATCCTGTTCCTGGCGCTGTACCCGCAGCTGGCGCTGCACCGCAGCGAAGGCTCGGTCAAGAGCGCCGTGTTCGAGGCGCAGGCGCTCGCGAGCAACCCGGGCGCCCAGTTCCATTACTTCACCGGCACCGCCGATACAACTGCGCCCGCCGCGACCGAAACGGTCACGCTGAAAGGCGAATCGCGATGACCTACGTCCCCCTCTTCCCCCACACGATCGCGACCACCCACCTGAAAGGCCCGCACGTGGACTTCGCCGGCCTCTCGCCACTGATCGCGTTGCTGGGCGGCGCCGTGATCGTGCTGATGGTCGGCCTGCTGGGCTCGCGCTGGGTGCGCTCGCAGCTCGTGCCGACGCTGAGCCTCGGCGCGCTGGGCGCGGCGCTGGGGCTGACGATCTGGCAGTGGAACGCGGACAAGTCAATCGTGTCCGAAGCACTACGCGTTGATGATCTGTCGCTGACGCTGAACCTGATCCTGATCGCGGGCGGCATGTGCACGGTGCTGCTGGCGTGGCGCTCGCTGGCCGCGCGCGAAGCGGCGCATGGCGAGTTTCACGCGCTGCTGCTGACGTCGGTCGGCGGGATGTCGGTGCTGGCGAGCGCGCAGAACACGATCGCGCTGTTCATCGGCCTGGAGCTGCTGTCGATCCCGCTGTACGTGCTGTGCGCGACCGAGATGAGACGCGAGCACTCGCTGGAGTCGGGCCTGAAGTACCTGATCGTGGGCTCGGTCGGCTCGGCGACGCTGCTGTACGGGCTGGCGATGATCTACGGCGCGACCGGCTCGACCGACTTCAGCTCGATCGCGAGCGCCCTGTCGAGCGGCGGCCTGGCGACCGACCCGCTGACGCTGACGGGCATCGCCCTGTGCGTCGCGGGCCTGTGCTTCAAGGCGTCGGTGGCGCCGTTCCACCAGTGGACCCCGGACGTGTACGAGGGCGCGCCGACGCCGGTGACGGCGTTCATGGCGGTCACCACCAAGGTCGCCGCGCTGGGCGTGTTCCTGCGCTTCTTCGACGTCGCGCTGATCAACGCGCAGGACAGCTGGGGCCCGGCGCTGGCGGTGCTGGCGACGATCACGATCCTCGTCGGGAACGTCGGCGCGCTGGGACAGTCCTCGCTGAAGCGCATGCTCGCGTACTCATCGGTGGCGCAGGCCGGCTACATGCTCGCGGGAGTGGTCGTGGCGACGCAGCTGGGCGTGGCGGCGACGGTGTTCTACCTGGCGGTGTACCTGCTGATGAACATGGCGTCGTTCGCCGTGATCGTGGCGCGCGAGCGCGAGCTGGGGCTGGGCGACGGCATCCACGCGATCGCCGGGCTCGGCCGCGAGCGCCCGTGGCTGGCGTGGCCGATGACGATCTCGATGCTGGGGCTGGCCGGCATCCCCGCGACGGCGGGGTTCATCGGCAAGTTCTACCTGATCGACGCCGCCGTGGCGGGCGGCTACACGTGGCTGGGCGTGGTCATCGTCGTCGGCTCGATGATCTCGCTCGGCTACTACCTGCCGGTGGTCGCGGCGATGTGGATGCGCGAATCGCCGACCGGCGAGACGCTCGCGGACCGCACCACCCCGCCAGCGAGCGCGCCCTCACCCGCAGGCGGCCCGCTGCCGGCGCTGGCGGGCGGCTCCCCGGAGCTCGACGGCGAGCTAGCCACCGGCATCCAGCCGGAGGTCGCGCTCGTCGCGGTCCTCGCAGGCGCGGCCACGATCTTCTTCGGCGTCATCCCCCAGCCCCTGTTCGACCTGGTGCACCAGGCGGGCGGCGCGCTGGGCGGGCTGTTCTGAGCCGCTTCCGGCCTGCGGCTACACCCGCCCCGACGCCTGCGCGGCCGCTTCGGCTTCCTCCAGCTGGCGCTCCACCAGGTCGAGCCCGGCCGTCCAGAAGCCAGGGTCGGCGAGATCGACGCCGACGATGCTTCCGAGCTCCTGCGGGCTTTTCGACCCGCCCGCGGCGAGCATCTCCAGGTAGCGGGGCACGAGCTCGGGGCCGGTCTGCTGATAGCGCTCGTACACCGACAGCGCGAGCAGCTGCCCGTAGGCGTACGCGTACACGTAGCCGGGGCTGCCGATGAAGTGCGGGATGTAGGACCACCACGTGCGATAGCCCTCGCTCAGCTCGATCGAGTCGCCGAACATCTCCGACTGGCTCTCCGCCCACAGCTCGCCCAGACGCTCCACCGACAGCTCGCCGGCCTCGCGCCTGGTCGTGTGCACGAGGTCCTCGAAGTGGTTCATGGCGACCTGGCGGAAGACCGTCGCGATCGTGTCCTCGAGGTTCTCCGCCAGCAGCGCCAGGCGCGAGGCGGGCGCGGTGTCCTCCTCCAGCAGGCGCCCGAACACGATCGTCTCGCCGAACACCGACGCCGTCTCGGCGAGCGTCAGCGGCGTGCTCTGGTGGAAGATCCCCTGGCGGGCGGCGAGCGCGAAGTGGACCCCGTGACCTAGCTCGTGCGCGAGCGTGAGCACGTCACGCCGGCGGGATGTGTAGTTGAGCAGCACGTACGGGAAGACAGAGGGCACCGCCGCCGCACAGAAGGCGCCGCCGCGCTTGGCCGGGCGCACCGGCGCGTCGATCCGGCGCTCGTCGAAGAAGCGCCGGACGAGCGCGCCGAGCTCGGGGGAGAACGAGGAGTAGCAGTCGAGCACGATCTCCCGCGCGTGCGCGAACGGGTAGCTCACGACATCCTCGGTGACCGCCGCCATGCGGTCGTAGTCGGCCAGCCGCTCCACGCCCAGCAGCTTCGCCTTCAGCCGATACCAGCGGCGGGGGATCTCGTAGCGCGAGCGCACGGCGTCGATCAGCGCGCGCACGGACTCGTCGCTGGCCTCGTTCGCGAGGTTGCGCGCGGCCAGCCAGTGGGGGTAGCTGCGCAGGCGGTCGTCGGTGGCCTTGTCCGCCAGCAGCGTGTTGAACAGGTAGGCGCGCGTGCGCAGGCCCGGTGCGAGAGCGGCGGTGACCGCTTCGGCGGTCGTGCGCCGCACCTCCGGGTCGGCGAGCGCCAGGCGGCTGAGCGCCACGTCCAGCGCGACCTTCTCGGCCCCGCCTGTCGCAGTCACGCCCGCGGCGCCGGGGTTGGCGTCGGCGCCCGTCTCCGGCAGCTCGCCCGTCTCCGGGAGCTCGACCTCGATCGCGGAGGTGAGCTCCTCGAACAGCCGCGTCCAGGCGCTCGCGCCGGTGAGCGCCTTCTCCGCGAGGATCTTCTCCTCGGGCTCGCTCAGCAGGTGTTCGCGGTAGCGGCGCACGTTGCGCAGGTGGTGGTCGCAGAACTCCAGGCCTTCGCCCGCCAACAGCTCCTCGGCCCGCTCGTCTGCGAGCGCCGCCCACTCCAGCTCGAAGAACAGCAGCGTCGTCTGAATGGCCGTCTCCTGCTCCTGGACCTGCTGCAGCAGCGCACCGTTGGCCGGATCGGCGGTGTCGGTCGAGAAGCGCAGCGCGGCGTAGTAGCCGGCGCGGGCGACCAGCTCGGAGATGCCTGCGAGCGCGCTCATCGCCTCGCGCAGCCCGGCGCTGTCGAGCCGGCCCAGCTTGCCGGCGTAGCGCGCCGCGAACGCCTGCGCGCGCTCGAGCGCGTCGCTCAGCCGGCGCTCGACGCCGTCCTGGCCCTCACCCTCGACCAGCGGCTCGAGGTCCCAGCCCGTCGCGTCGAGCTCGGGGTCGGTCGGCTCGGCGTGGGCTGTGGCGGCCATCGTCGCCCAGCTTAGAGCCTCCCGCCGGGTGGCGAAGCGCTACCGCCCGGGGCAGGCGCTACGGTGCAACGCATGGCGAGCAAGCTTGCACTGGCGCTGTCGCTCGGGCTGGCGTTGTCGGCGTTCGGCTGGCCCGCCGAGTCCGCCCTGGCCGCGACGCGAGGCGGACACCCGGCACACCATCAGCGGCACAAGGCGCCGCCCCCGCCGGAAGTGGCGCTGACACCGACGATCGGCGCTGGCGGCCTCGCGATCACGACGCAGCCCGTCGGCCTGTCGCTCGAGTATCCCGTGATGGCACAGGACCTCGGCACGGGCGCGTGCCCGCCCCCGGCGCTCGTCACCGAGCTGCAGCAGCTCGGGTCCCCGCCGCTGTCGTTAGCCGGCGACAGCCAGGACATGACGGTGCCCGGCGGTGTCCTGTCCGGCCCGTCGCAGTCCTGGGAAACGGCGACGCTTTACACCCTGCCCGCCAGCTTCTGGGGTCAGCTGCACTGCCTGCTGGGCGCGACGCGAGACCCGCTGACCGTCGGGCTCAACGCCCGCACCGGCCAGGACGCGTGGGCGACGGAGATGGTCGCGGGCGCACAGAGCGCCGCCACCAACGGACTCGATTTCTCGCTCGGGAACGAGCCGGATCTCTATTCCCTGCCGAACTACTCCGCGCTCGACAAGCCGCAGGCCGACGAAGAGACGGCGGCGGTGAACACCTACCTGCAGGTCGCCGAACAGCTCGAGCCCGCGCTCGGCGGCGCGCCGGTGGTCGGGCCGGAACTGGCGCGGCCCGCGCACTGGCAGCGCGAACTGCCGCGCGTGATCGCGCAGCTGCACGAGCAGACCGTCGGCGTGCACCTGTACCCGCTGACCAGCTGCTCCACGCCGAAGGCGGTCACGATCGGGGGCCTGCTGTCCAAGGAGGCGGCCGAACTGCCCCGCAGCCTCGCGTGGGTGGTCGCCGACGCGAGCGCGGCGCGGGCGACGGCGATCCTCTCCGAGGCCAACTCCTCCTCGTGCGGAGGCGTGTCCGGGGTCTCCGACAGCCCCGCCGCCGCCGTGTGGGCCGTGCGCTTCGTTCTCAGCGCGCTGAAGACCGGCTTCCGTGAGGTGCGCTTCCACTTCAGCGGTGGTCCGTACGACCCGTTCGTCGTCCGCGGCGAAGAAGTCGTCGCACGTCCGCTGGAGAGCGCCCTGGCTGCGCTCAACCAGTGGCTGCCCGTCGGCTCGTCGCTGCGGAGCCTCGACGTGCGCGGGCTCGTGGCGACGGCCGTGACACAGACGGCGGGCACGGGACTGCTGATCCTCGACAACGAGCGCTCGCTGGCGGCGCCGGTCGTGCTGCGCGGCGTGCGCGGCGTGATCGTCCAGGCGCTTGGGCCCACGCGCGCCGGCCTGCTGAGCACCGAGCTGATCTCATCCGCGGAGCGCATCAAGCTCACCGTCGCGCCGAACAGCGTGCTGGCGGTCTCGCCCACATCCTGACGGAGTGTGCTGGCGATCTCGCCCACATCCTGACGGAGTGTGCTGGCGATCTCGCCCACATCCTGACGGAGTGTGCTGGCGGTCTCGCCCTCACCGTGACGCCGCCTCCCCGCGAGCGATCGCCGCCAGCGATGGCCATGCTCGTCGGTCACTCAGACGCCAGCGCACCCAGCACATCCAGGCGCGCCGCACGTCGCGCCGGGAGCTGCGCCGCGAGCAGGCCCGCGAACGCGCTCGCGATCAGCAGCACGACCAGTGTGCCCACCGGGATCGACACCACGTAGCCCGAGCCCGACAGCGCGAGCGCGGTCACCAGCACCGCCCCGACGACGCCGATCACGAGGCCGAGCACCCCGCCGATCAGGCCGGTGATCAGCGACTCGTAGCGGATCATCTGGCGGATCTGGCGGCGCGATGCGCCGATCGCGCGCATCATCCCCAGCTCGTGCGTGCGCTCGTAGATCGACAGGACGAGCGTGTTGACGATCCCGAACAGGGAGACGAGCACCGACAGCGCCAGCAGCACGTACACGAGCAGCAGGAACTTGTTGACTTTGTTGCCCAGTTCCTGCGTGTACTGCGCCGCCGTCTGCGCGTGCGTTTGGGGGAAGCTGGCGTGCAGCAGCGCGTCGATGCTGTCGTGCACCTGCGTGCCATTCGCGCCGGGGGCGTAGGCGACGAAGTCCACGCCGTCTTCGCGCTGCCCGAACGCCGTGCGCGCCAGTTCGCGCGAGATCGTCAGGTTGGAGAACAGGCCGATCGCTTCTTCCTTGACGATCCCGCGCACCGTCAGCCCCACCTGGTGGCCCGAGGCGCTCAGCACGAGCAGGCGCTGCCCGACCCGCAGGTGGTGAGCGCTCGCGAATTTCTTCGACAGGATCGCGCCGTTCTGGCCGAGCGACGCCAGCGTCGCCGCCGAGCCCTGTTCCCATTCGACCTTGTACATCGAGCCGAACGACTGCGGTTCGATCGCCGTCATCGGGCTCTTTTCGTCGATCACCGGTGAGCCCGGCTTGGACAGATCCTGCACCCGCCCCTTCGTGAAGGCGATCGCCGTGACGGTGCCCACGCCGTGGATCGAGCGCAGCGCCGGCGCGATCGCCGCCGGTATGCCGCCTTCGCCCGCGTGGGTGTTCTGCACGATCAGGCTGCCGGCGAACGAGCGGTTGACCGCCTGGTCGATCGTCGCCTTGGTGCCGGCGGCGAGCACCGAGATGAAGGCCACGAGCCCGAGGCCCACGGTCAGCGCCAGCGCCGTCACCAGCGTGCGGCCCGGCTGGCGCACGGAGTTCTCGCGCGCCAGGCGCCCCGTGATGCCGCGCCAGCTGACGAGCAGGCCGATCGCGCGGCCGAGCGCCGGGATCACGCGGTAGTGGCGCGGCGGGCGCTCGCCGCCGCGCCTCAGCCGCGCCCGCAGCCGCGCGATGCGTAGCGCCAGCACCACGAGCAGGACCACGACGGCGCCGCCGCCGACGAAGATACGCGCCGCCACAACCACCGCGAGATACAGGGCGAAGCGGATCACGAGCACCCGCCGGGTGGGAAGCGGACGCGGCGGGATCTGCACGCCCTCGCGCATGGCCGCCATCGGCGGCACGCGCGTCGCGCGCATCGCCGGGAAGATGCCGGCGAGGACGGTGATGACGACGCCCACGCCGAGCGAGACGATCACGGTGCGTGCCTCGAGAACCGTGCCGTTGTCGGGCAGGTCCGCGCCGAAGGCCTTGAACAGCCCGTCCAGCGCCGGCGCGAGGCCGATCCCAGCGAACAGCCCGACGACCGATCCCGCGATGCCCAACAGCAGCCCTTCCTCGACGACCGAGCGCATGATCTGCTTGCGCGAGGCTCCCAGCGTACGCAGCAGGCCGAACTCGCGCGTGCGCTGCGCGACGGTGATCGAGAACGTGTTGAAGATGATGAACGCGCCCACGACCAGCGCGACGTAGGCGAAGATGAGCAGGAACGTCCGCAGGAAGCCGAGCTTTTCTTCGAGTTCGGAGGTCTGGTTGGCGGCTTCCTGAGCGCCGGTGCGGACGATCAGCGTCGAGGGCAGGGCGGCGCGTACGCGCGAGGCGAGCGCTTCAGGGGTGATGCCGGGGTCCGCGGCGACGTTGATGCTGTCGTATTCGCCCGGTTCGCCGGCCACGTACTGGGCCTGCGCGGGCAGCAGCAGCGCGACGCTCGTGCCGCCGAAGGATTCGCTGCCCGCGAACTTGGCGATGCCGGAGATCGTGTAGCGCCGCGCCGGGGCCGCGCCAGCGATCACGAGCTGCTCGCCGACGTGCAGGTCCTCGCGCTTGGCGGTCGCCTGATCGATCCCCATCTCGTCAGCCGAAGTCGGGAGATGGCCCTGGACCGCCGTGAAGGACTCGAAGCGCGCCGGCTGCACCGCGTCCACCAGCGAGGGAACCGTGCTCGATATCCGCTTGCCGCTCGTCGTCAGCAACGTCGCCCTCGTGGAGACCCCGCCGGAGGCCGCCGCGACGCCGGACACCGCACGCACGCGCGCGAGCGTCGCTTCGCGGATCGGGTAGGTCTGCGATCCGCTGCCTTTGCCGAGCGTTTCCTTCGCGGTCACCACGACCGCCTTCTTCGCGTAGGCGTTGCCGAAGACTTCCGCGAAGGCGTGGTTGATCGTGTCCGTGAGGATGTAGGTGCCCGCCATCAGCGCCACCCCGAGGACGATCGCGATGCCCGTCAGCAGCGCCCGGACCTTGCGCTGGGCAAAGCCGCGGAGCACCAGCTTGCTCATCAGCCGATGGCCTTCATCAGATCGAGCGCCTGCTCGGCGCTGGCCGCCTCGCCGTCGTGGACGATCCTGCCGTCGGCCAGCAACAGCAGCCTGTCGGCGAACGACGCCGCGTGGGCGTCGTGGGTGACCATCACGACCGTCTGCCCGAAGTCGTCAACGGCGTGACGCAGCAGCTCGAGCACGTCGCCGGAGGACTTCGAGTCGAGGTTGCCGGATGGCTCGTCCGCGAACACGACCGCCGGGCGCGAGATCAGCGCCCTTGCGACCGCCACGCGCTGCTGTTGGCCGCCGGACAGCTCCGCCGGGCGATGGCTGAGCCGGTCGCGGATGCCGACGGTCTCCACCAGCTGGTCGAACCACTCGCGGTCGACGTCGCGGCCGGCGATCGACAGGGGCAGCAGGATGTTCTCTTCGGCGTCGAGGACCGGCAGCAGGTTGAAGGTCTGGAAGATGAAGCCGATGCGATCGCGGCGCAGCTGCGTGAGCGCCCGGTCGTCGAGCTCGGTCAGCTCCACCCCCGCCAGGCTCACCGTGCCGGAAGTGGGCCGATCGAGACCGGCGAGCAGGTGCATCAGCGTCGACTTGCCGGAGCCCGAGGGGCCCATGATCGCCGCGAAGCGGCCTGTGGGGAACGCCACCGTGACCCCCGCCAGGGCATCGACCGCGGCCTCGCCCTCGCCGTAGCGGCGAGTCAGGTCGTGGGCCTCGACGATCGTCGGATGGCCGTTGTAGGCGGCTGGGGTGTCCACTTGCGAGCAGTTTAGGAGCCTGCCCGGCGCGCCCCTGCGACCGTCCGGGAGACGCCCTAGCATCGTCCGCCCGATGCACGAGACCAATCCAAGCGTGTTCCTGATCGCGCGCCCGTCGATCGACCTCGAGGGGATGGGCGCCTATCTGCGCGACGTCGGCGGCGAGTCATGGCTTGAGCGCCGGCTGCAGGAGGCCGACGGCGACACCAACGGCGGGGAGCTGATCGTGGAGTTCGGCGGCCGCGCGTGCTACCGCAGTTGGGAGCCCGGCCTGAACCCGAACGTCACGAGGGTCCGCACCGACCAGCGCGAGTACTTCGCCAACATCCTGCGCTCGGCGCACGGCAGCGTGCTGGAGCATGCCAACTACTCCCTCGCGATGAGGAACGTCAGCCGTGTGTTCACTCATGAGCTGGTAAGGCATCGCGCGGGCTCGGCCTTCAGCCAGGAGAGCCTGCGCTACGTGCGCCTCACGGACATAGGCTTTCGCGTCCCCCCCGCGCTGGAGCCGGTGCGCGAGCAGGTGCTCTCGATCGTCGAGCAGCTCGAGGAGTTCCAGGTGAGCGCCGCCAAGGAGCTGGGGATCGACGCCGACGGCGTGCCCTTCCACGTCAAGAAGGAGGTCACCTCCGCGCTGCGCCGGCTCGCGCCGATCGGCCTGAGCACGGACATCCTGTGGACGGCCAACGCGCGCACGCTGCGTCACGTGATCGAGATGCGCACCGCCGAGGGAGCCGAGGAGGAGCTGCGCCTGGTGTTCGACAAAGTCGCCCGCATGATGCAGGCCGAGGCCCCCGGGCTGTTCCAGGACTTCAGCCGTCAGGACGACGGCAGCTGGATCCCGGAGTACCGTAAGGTCTGACGCTCATGCGATTTCTGTCGGGGTTCCTGTTGGGTGTGACGGCCATCGTGCTGGCGCTGCCGACCGCGTGCGCCAGCGCCGCGTCCAATAGGACGCTGTTGGAGTTGAAGGCGGAAGGTAAACCGCTGGCGGTGGGCGGCGAAGTCCTGCTGGTGGCCGGATACTCGCTGGGCCCGTGTTACTGGGAAGAACAGGACTTCAAGGTCGCGGTGAACCGCTCGAAAGTCGACAAGCTCGTCAGGACGGGCGAAGCGGAGCAGATCGAGAACTGCGGCGGAGGCGCGAAGACGATTGAAATAACGAGCGCCAGGAAGATGATCGTGAAGCTGGCGCCGATGCGCATCGACCTGGAAGGACCGTGCGTGTACGAATTCAAGGAACTCTCCGCCACGTTCGCACAGAGGGAATGGGGCCCCGAAATCTACGGCGCCGCCACCGGCAAGCTCAGCAAGGCCAGAAGCGCGCGATCCCCGGCGTGCGCCAAGACCCGCACGACGATATTCGACGCCGCCGTGAGCGGGGTCGAAACGGCGCTCGTCAGCTGATTGGGACGGCGAAGTCGCAGTCAGGGCCGGCGCTCCCCGTGACGGGCGTCGTGTGGCTCAGAGAGTGTTGAAGCACCCGTACACGATGTAAAGCGGGTTCGTGACGGTTTTCCCGTGGGCGGCGAGCATCGTCGGCCCGCCGATGAAGGCGGGCGGGGACTCGGCCTTGTAGCAGCCGTCGTATTCCACGCTCACGTCATACTCGACGGAGGTGGCGCTGAAGGGCACCGACTGCGCTTGGGGCAGGTACACGTTGAGGTTGCAGGTCCAGTCCCCCGGCCCCACCGCCTTCGTGGCCCGGCGGTTGCAGTTGGGCAGGATGTCGAGCTTCGCTCCGGCCGGGGCTTGCCGCCCGATCAGCTGCTGCTGGAGCAGCGTCACGTTGTTGAACTCCTCCCCTATGGCTGCGCTGAGGCGGTGGTCGGTGTCGCCGGTGGGACCGACGTCGGCGAGCAGGGCGAGCACCGCGACGACCGCGGCGGCGACCGCCACCACCCGGATGGGGGTGCGCCAGTCGGCGCCGCGGCTCACCGCGCTCCCGAGGAAGTCGCGGCGCCGGAGGATCCTCCAGCTCGCGGCGATGCAGGCGGCGATCCAGGCGACGCTCACGAGGCTGGAGACCACGAGCGGGCCGTAGAAGGGGTGCGTGGTGAACAGGCCGTGCCAGCCCTCGAACGCCGAGCCGATCAGGAGCAGGTGCACGACGACGCCCTTGCCGATCAGGTCCAGCAGCTGGGTGAGCAGCGCCACGAGCAGTGGTCCGAGCACGCCGACGATGCCGTTGCGCGTAGCGACCGAGAACAGGATCGCGACGCTCGTGTACGCAAGCGTCGGCAACAGGCACAGGATCCAGCTGAGCAGAGTCAGGGCGAGCAGCTCGCCGGGGTGGGCCGGTACGCCGCTCAGGTCGACGAGCGAGTGCGCCCCCATGAACAGGATGCCCGCGACCAAGCTCGAGAGCGCCAGCAGCAGGGTGAGCGCGACGGTGAGCGCGCCGGCGGCTAGGAGCTTGGCGGCGTAGAGGTCGGTACGGGTGCAGGAGCGGGTGAGGATCGTCTTCCAGGTCCCGTGCCGATCCTCGCAGGAGAACAGGTCGCCCCCGAGCAGCCCGGCGATCAGCGGCAGCCCCCAGCTCCCGGCGAAGCCGAGGATCACGAGCGAGACCGCGAATCCGGAGGAGTGCACCCAGACGCCGAACAGCGCGTCCGAGGGAGTCCCGCTCTGCACCTTCAGCACCGCCGCGAACGCGAACGGCCCGGCGACGCAGACGATCACCAGCAGCCGGCTGATCAGCTGGGCGCCCAGCTTCTGCAGCTCGGCCCGCAGCGCGTTCCAGATCGCGTCCTCCCCGCCGAGCGGCGGCGAGACCGTGGCGGCGGGCGCCGCGGGGGCGATCGCGCTCATAGCCCGGCGAGCACCCGCTCGGCCAGATCCTCGGGCTCGAGCTCGTCGAGCGCGGGGCCGTCGGAGGTGAGGGCGAAGAACATGGTCTCCAGCGGGCTCACGAGCGTCTCGAGGCGCCGGATCGCCACGCGCGCATCCCCGAGCGCGAACACGAGCTCGTCCAAGCAGCCCTCGTGCACGCTCAGCGTGAGCTCTCCCCGGCGCGAGCGCTCGGCCCGCACCCCCGCCTGGTCCTGGGCGATCCGCAGGGCCAGCTCGTCATCGCTGGTCGCCAGGGCGTACGCGGAGGGCGGCGCCTGCGCGATCAGCTCTCCCGCCGAGCCCTCCCACACGACCTTGCCCTCGCGCATGACCGTGTAGGCGTCGCACACCCGCTCGAGCTCCCCGACCTGGTGGCTCGAGAGCAGCACGGCGACGCCCTCGGCGGCCAGCTCTCCCACCAACGACGCCACCGCGCGCGTTCCCGCCGGGTCGAGCCCGCTCGTCGGCTCGTCCAGCAGCAGCAGGCGGGGTGAGCGCAGCAACGCCGCCGCGAGCCCGAGCCGCTGGCGCATACCGGTGGAATAGCCGGCCACGCGATCGTCCCCCCTGCGCTCCAGCTCCACGCGGGCGAGCGCGTCCTGCACCGTGGCGGCGGTCGGGCCGGCGTCCAGGCGCGCGAGCAGGGCAAGGTTCGCGCGCCCGGACAGGTATGGGTAGAAGGCGGGCTCCTCGACGAACCCGCCCACCTCCTCGAGCGCCTCGCCGCCGAGACCGTCCAACGCCCGGCCCAGCAGCCGCACCGCGCCGGCGTCCGGGTGGATCAGCCCGAACAGCATCCGCAGCAGCGTCGTCTTGCCGGCGCCGTTCGGGCCGAGCAGACCGCGAACCTGCCCCGGTGCGACCGTCAGATCGACGCCGTCGACCGCGGTTCTCGCCCCGAAGCGCTTGACCAATCCGCTCGCTCGGACAGCATCCACGAGGGCGGCTTACCCACGCCCGCGCCGCGGCTAAACGTCGGTAACTATTTGTAAACAAGAGGTCACGGCATCGCAAAGAAACAGGCCTTTCACATCAATTTTCACCGTTCGGTAACAGCGGGAACCCGTGCACGGGTAGACGCAGCGGTGCAGAGTTTGCCCTGCTGATTTCTAGTCGAATCTGCAACCCACCGTCTACTTGGGAGGTCTTGAAGTGGCCAGCTCGGTTCCGATCCGCAGAAGTGAGGCTCATCCGCATGTCCGGCGCAGGCGCGTGGGCGCAGCCGCGCTCCTCGTCGCATTCCTGGCGGCGGTCGGCGTCGCCTCGGCTGCCTTCGGCGTGTTGTCCCCGTTTGGCAGTGAGGAAGTCGGTCAGACCTACAACGGCGCGCTGCTGCTGCCGACGAACCAGTGGATCTCGCCGATCGGGACCCGGATCGAAGACCCGAACGGGCGGATCGTCGCGAGCACGCTCAGCCCCGACGGCCAGTACATGGCCGCGCTGACGTGGAACGAGTTCACCGGCTATCTGACGATCTTCGACCTCAAGACGGGCAAGATCGTTCAGGAAGAAGGAGCCTACCCCCACACCCTCGACCCCGCGGCCGGAGAACCCGGGGAAGAGGTCGCGGCCGACGGCCCCCTGTACTCGCCGGACGGGAAGACGCTCTGGGTACCGCAGACGGGCGACATCGCCAAGTTCACAGTCGACCCGGAAACCGGCGTGGTGTCCGAAAAGGCCATCATCAAGATGCCGCCGGCCGCGAACGGTCCCGCACCCGAAAACAGCACTGAAGCGACTCACCCCGGCGAAGCCGAGCCCTCGGGCATGGCGCTCTCACCTGACGGCGGCAAGCTGTACGTCGCCTTCAACGGGTCCAACACACTCGGTGTGATCAACACCGCCACAAATGAAGTCGAAAAGGAAATCCCCGTCGGCAACGCGCCCCGTCAGGTCGTCATCGACGGCAACACCGCCTACGTCTCCAACGAGGGCGGCCATCCCGCCAGGCCGGGCGAAACGACAAACCTCTCCGACGGCACCCCGGTCGTCTCCAGCCCCGTCACCGGAGCTGCCACGACCGGCACGGTCTCCGTCATCAACCTCACCACGGACAAGCAGGAACAGGAAATCCCGGTGGGTCTCGAGCCGACGGCGCTGTACCGCAGCGGCTCGGCGCTGTTCGTCGCCAACTCCAACGACGACAGCATCTCGCTGATCGACACAACGACCGACAGGGTCGTTCAGACGGTGGACACCAACCCGCTCCCGGGCGCCAGCGTGGGCAGCTACGCGAACGCGATCACGATGTCCGACCCCGAACACGTGCTCGTCAGCATCGGCCGCGACAACGCGATCGCCGTCTACAAGTACGCGGGTCTCACAGAACGGGGTTCCGGAGCCAACGCGAGCTGGCACTCAAAGCCGACGCAACCGCTCGAGTTCGAGGGGCTGCTGCCGACAGACTGGTACCCCGTCGCGGTGCAGCCCGACCCGGCGCTAGGGACCGGGGAGGTCGTCGTCACCAACGCCAGGGGCATCGGTGACCGCGGCCCGCAGGCGAAGATCTGCAAGGGCCCCGAAACCTCCCCGGCTACCGAATGCGCGAAGGGCTACAACACCTACGACGAGACCGGCACGGTGACCATGTTCAAGCTGCCGGCCGAAGGTGAGCTGGCGCAGTACACCAAAACCGTGTTCACCGACAACGACTGGAACAACGTCCCCGCCATCAACAACGGCGCGGGCGACACCGTGCCGAGCGTGATCCCGAGGAAGATCGGGGGGCATTCACCGATCAAACACATATTCGTGGTCGTCAAAGAGAACCGTACCTACGACCAGGTGCTCGGCGACCTCGGAGAGGGCAACGGCGACCCGGAACTGGCGCAGTTCGGCCAGAAGATAACCCCAAACGCGCACGCGCTCGCCAAGCGCTTCGGCGACCTCGACGACTTCTACGACGAGGGTACGCTGTCGGCCGACGGTCACAACTGGATCGTGCAGGCGGAGGCCAACGACTACGTCGAAAAGGAGTTCGGGGCGTTCTACCGCTCCTACCCCGCCGAAGGCGGCGACGCGCTGGCGTACCAGCGCGACGGCTTCCTGTGGAACGCGGCCGAGAAGGCAGGGCTGAGCGTCAAGGACTTCGGTGAGTACAACAGGTACCTCACCGGACCGGGCGACGGCGGCGACTGGCAGGAATGGTACGAAGACTCCCAGATCCTCGAAGGTAAGAAGGAAGGTCCGCTGCCGATCCCCGTCAACGAGTACAAGACCTCCTCCGACATCCCGTCGCTGAACGAGATCACCGACCCCTACTACCCGAGATTCGACCTCGAAATTCCCGACCAATACCGCTTCGACATCTGGAAGACCGAATTCGAGCACGAGGAAAGCGCCAGCGACGTTCCCGACCTGACGCTGATCTGGCTGCCCGACGACCACACCGGCGGCGCGCCGGACCCGGTGGCCGAGGCGGCCGACAACGACCTCGCGCTCGGTCGGATCGTGGAAACGATCTCCCACAGCAAGGTGTGGAAGGAATCGGCGATCTTCGGCGTCGAGGACGACACGCAGAACGGCGTCGACCACGTAGACGGGCACCGCGGGCCGGCGTTCGTGATCAGCCCGTACTCCAAAGGCGGCGTCCAGGGCGAATACTCGACGCAGCTCAACATGGTGCGCACGGTCGAGCAGATCCTGGGGATCCAGCCGATGAACCAGGAGGACTACGCCGCCGAACCGATGTATGGGGCGTTCACCGAAAAGCCGGACTTCTCACCGTACACAGCCGCACCCAACGAAATACCGCTGACGCTCGGCGTCCCCGGCTACCCCTCGACGGCGGCGGCGAAGAGCGGCGGACCGGTCCAAGGCGAAGTACCCGCGTCGACGCAGAGCGCCTACCAAGCCTGGATGAGCTGGAAACGCCAGCAGAGCTTCCTCGGGAAGGACGCTCTACCCGACTCAGCCAAGCCCGTGCTGCTCAACCGCTTCGACTGGTACTCCGCACACGACTGGAAGGTGGCGTACCCGGGCGACCCGAAGATCTACCTGCCCAACGAAGTCCCCGCCAGCAACCTCCCGGCCGCCTTGCTCGGCGACTGACCGAGAGGGCGGCCCATCGCGGGGCCGGCCGCGCCGATTCGGCGCGGCCGGCCCGTGGCGGCCGGTGCGCGAGGCCTACCGGCGTCAGGCGTCCATAGTGCGCGTGCGCCACGCGCCGAGCGCGCAGAAGATCACGATCCAGGCCAGCGCCACGATCACGGCGGTGCCGGTGGACATCGTCACCGTCGCTCCGCCGCGCGGACCGTGGTGCTCGCCGAGGCCGATCGGGCTGAAGTGGGCGACCGCCTGGCTGAGGATCAGCTTGCGCGAGCTGCCGAGCGATTCGATGTTTTCGAGGATGCGGCTCGCTACGAGCTGCCAGCCGATCAGCACCGTCAACGCGGCCGGCCGCGAGCCGGTGAGCGAGGAGAAGCCGACGGCTACCACGCACAGGATGCCGGTGGCGAACAGCGTGAACAGGAGCCCGTTGACGACGAGCGCGCCGCCCGGGGTGGGCGTGCCCGCGGCGAGCGCGTAGGTGCCGATGATCATCACCGCGTAGGCGACGAGCATCACCAGCCAGCACAGGCCGACCGCCGCTGGGACACGCGCGGCGAACAGCGCGACGCGCGAGCGGCCGGTCACGACGAGGTCGCGGAACACTCCCGCCGCGAGATCACCGGCGCCGCTGTCGGTGCCGATCATGATCGCCGCGAGCGGCCCGAAGAAGAGGGCCAGCACCGGCATCGCGTCTTCGTAGCCGTTTATGCCACCCGCCGGCGAGTTCTGAGCGGGGCTCGAGGAGTGCTGCAGGCCTCTGACGATGAAGTAGATCAGCAGCGGCGCCACCGCCAGCACCAGCGCCCAGATCAGCGTGCTGCGCTTCTTGCGCAGCTTGAGGAAGTCGGCGCCGACCATCCGCAGCGCGATCGTGGGGTTCACGCCTTCACCTCCTCGGGCACCAGATCCGCGTCGAGTCGCTGGGTGATCGCCAGGAAGCGCTGCTCGAGGCTGTGGCGCACGGGCTCCAGGCGCGTGACGCCCAATCCGGCCCCCACCAGCGCGGCGTTGATCTGTGCGGCCGTCTGCGGGTCGCCGGACAGGACCACGCGAATGCCTTCGTCGTCGCGGCGCGCCTCGGCCACGAGCTCGCTCGCACCGAGCACGCCGAGCGCCCGGTCGACGTCGTCGACCCCCACGATCAGCTCGTGGCGCGCGCCGCCGCCGGCGGCGAGATCGGCGATCGCGCCCTGCGTGACGATCTTGCCGCGGTCGACGATCGCCGCCGCATCACACGTCTTTTCGACCTCGTCCAGCAGATGCGAGGAGATGAACACCGTCCGCCCCTCCTGCTCGACCATCGCGCGGATCATCTCGCGGAACTCCTGGATGCCGCCCGGGTCGAGCCCGTTGGTCGGCTCGTCGAGGATCAGCAGCAGCGGATCGGCCAGCAGGCAGCGCGCGACGCCGAGGCGCTGGCGCATGCCCATGGAGTAGCTCTTGACCTTCTCGCCGGCCCGCTCGGACAGGCCCACGCGGGCCAGCGCCGGGTCGATCCGCTCGAGCGTCTCCGGTCCGCGCACGGCGGACACGATGCGCAGGTTCTCGCGCCCCGTGAGGTGCATGTGAAAGCGCGGCTCCTCGACGATCGCGCCGACGCGCCGCAGCGCCTGCGCGCGCTCGGCGGGAACAGGGTGACCGAGCACGTGCATCGTCCCCGCGCTCGCCGGAGTCAGGCCCAGAAGCGTGCGGATGATCGTCGTCTTGCCGGCTCCGTTGGGGCCGAGGAAGCCGAACGCACAGCCGCGCGGCACCTGCAGGTCGATGCCGTCCAGCGCCGTGCGCTCGCCGCGTTGTCCCCGGAGGGGGAAGCGCTTGGTCAGGCCGGTCGTTTCGATCGCCGGCGTTGAGGAGCTTGGATCCATGCGCTACCCATTGTTATCGGCAGCCTTGACCCACACAATCGGGGATTGCCCTTAGGGTCCGTCCAGGCTCACCAGCCGCCGCTGCACCGCCCAGCGGCTGAGCTCGTGCCGGCTGGAGAGCTGCAGCTTGCGCAGGACCGCCGACACGTGCGCCTCGACCGTCTTCACGGAGATGCCCAGGCGCTGGGCGACCTCCTTGTACATGTAGCCGCGCGCGATGTGGCGCAGCACCTCCCGCTCGCGCGGGGTCAGCTGATCGAGCTCGCGGTCCTCCGCCACCTGCAGGTCGGCGTTCGCGCTGCTCGCGCCGGCGTCCTGCGCGAACGCGTCCAGCACGAAGCCCGCCAGCCGCGGGGAGAACACGGCGTCGCCGTCGGCCACCTGACGCACCGCCCGCGCCAGCTCCGCCGCGGAGATGGTCTTCGTGACGTATCCGCGCGCGCCAGCCCGGATCACCGCTATCACGTCCTCCGCCGCGTCCGACACCGACAGCGCCAGGAAGCGGACCGTCTCGCACTCCTCGGCCACGCGCGTGATCACCTCCACACCTCCGCCGTCCGGCATGTGCACGTCCAGCAGGACCACATCCGGTCGCTGCTCACGGATGACCGCCACCGCCTCCTGCACGCCGCCCGCGTCGCCCACCACCGACACCTCGTCCCCCAGCTCCGCGCGCACGCCCGAGCGAAACAGGTGGTGGTCGTCGACGATCACCACACGCGGCTTGGCGCTCACCCGCTCGACCCCCACGCCATCACCAGCTCGATCTCCGTGCCCTCGCCGGGAAGGCTGTGCACGACGGCGCGGCCGTGATGGCGCTCCATGCGCGCGACGATCGAGTCGCGCACGCCGCGGCGGTCGGCCGGGATGGCGCCGGGATCGAAGCCGACGCCACGATCGCGCACGAACACCTCCACGCGGTCGCGCTCCACCTCCGCGTACAGGTCCACACGCTCACTGCCGGCGAACTTGGCGGCGTTGGTCATCGCCTCGCGCGCGGCCTGGACCATCGCCTCCAGCCTGCCGTTCAGCGGACCGTCGCCAACCGTCACCACCTCGATCGGCACCCTGTGCAGCTCCTCCACCTCCGCCGCCGCGCGCTCGAGCGCCGCCGCCACGCTGGCGCCCTCGCCGGGGTCCGGGCGCTCCAGCAGCCAGCTGCGCAGCTCGCGCTCCTGCTGGCGGGCGAGCCCCGCGACCTCGCGTGGGTCGCCGGCGCGCTTCTGGATCAGCGCCAGCGTCTGCAGGACAGAGTCGTGCAGGTGCGCCGCCAGCTCCGCCCGCTCCTGCTCGCGGATGCGAGCGGCACGCTCGAACGACAGGCTGCTGCCCAGACGCACGAACCACGGAACCGTCAGCAGGCCGAGGATCGTCGCGATGATCGCCACCACCCCGATCGCCTCGCCGAGGTTGCGCTGCACGCCCACCAGGTGCAGCAGACCGGCCGACGCGAACGACACCAGCAGCACGCCGAGCACGAGTCGCGGCGCGTCCACCCTGACCGCCGAGCGCAGCTGCCCACCCAGCGACACCAGCCCACGGCCCGACGTCCGGTCGGCGGCCGCGATCGGACGCCACACGAGCGCCAGACCGCAGATCCCCAGCACCATCGGCCACAGCGCATCGCCGTAGCTCATCCGCGAGGCCAGACGGTGCAGCACGCCGAGCGCCACGACCGTGCCCAGGCCGATCAGCAGCGCCTGGCGCAGCGCCTCCCAGCGGCCGGCGCGCCGCCCGCTGTCCGGTGCCACCGGGACCAGCGTCCAGGCGAGCGCGTACACCGCGATGCCCACGCCGCCGACGGCGACCATCGCGACCATCACCATGCGCACGATCAGCACCGCCACGCCGAAGTGCTCGGCCATGCCCGCGCACACGCCGCCGAGCAGACCGCGATCCGGGCGCCGCAGCAGGGGCGGGCGCGCATGCGCCGGAGAGTCCCCCGGTGGCGCCTGGATAGAGGCCATCACCGAATCATCGCAGCGACGGCACAAGCGCAGCTAAGGGATTGCCCCTACATGCCGGCCCGCCACGCCGCACGCCGAGGCGGCCGGCAGGCCGCCCCATCAAAAAAAGACGGCCCTCCGGCGACTGATCCGCCAGCTTGCCCGTCAGTCCTCTTGGGCTTGTATTGCCTTGACCCGCTCTTGGAGTTGGCGCATGACGGTGGGGTCGCGCAGCGTGGTGACGTCGCCGAGTGCGCGTCCCTCGGCGATGTCGCGCAGCAGCCGGCGCATGATCTTGCCCGAGCGCGTCTTCGGGAGGTCGTCGGTCCAGATGACGCGCTTGGGGCGCGCGAACTTGCCGATCCGCTCCGCGACCGTCTCACGGATGCCCTCCACCGTGCCGTCGTCGCCTTCCAGCTCGCCTTGCAGCGTCACGAACGCGACGATCGCCTGCCCGGTGTCCTCGTCGTGCTGGCCGATCACCGCGGCCTCCGCCACATCCGGATGCGCGACTATCGCCGACTCCACCTCCGCCGTCGACAGACGGTGCCCCGACACGTTGACGACGTCATCGATGCGGCCGATCACCCACAGATAGCCATCCGCGTCGCGGCGCGCGGCGTCACCCACGAGATACGTCTCACGGCCGAAGCGGCTGAAATACGTCTCGACGAAGCGATCGTCTTCTCTGTAGAGCGTGCGCAGCATCGACGGCCACGGCCGGGTGAGTACGAGCAGGCCCTGGCCCTGCTCGATCGCCTCGCCCGTGGACTCGTCGCGGACCTCCGCGAACACCCCCGGAAACGGCTGCGTCGCCGAGCCGGGCTTCGTCGCGGTGATCCCCGGCAGCGGCGTGATCATGATCGCGCCCGTCTCCGTCTGCCACCACGTATCCACGATCGGACAGCGCTCGCCACCGATCACCTTGTGGTACCACAGCCACGCCTTCGGGTTGATCGGCTCCCCGACCGACCCCAGCAGCCGCAGGCTGCTGAGGTCGTATTCGTTCGGCCACTGCGCACCCCACTTGATGCACGCACGAATCGCCGTCGGCGCGCAGTAGAGAATCGTCACTCCGTAGCGCTCGACGATCTCCCACCACACGCCCTTGTGCGGGTAATCCGGCGCGCCCTCCCACATCACCGACGTCGCACCGTTGCACAACGGCCCATACACGATGTAGGAATGCCCCGTGACCCAGCCGACATCCGCCGCACACCAGTAAACATCGGACTCCGGCTTCAGATCGAACACGTAGCGGTGCGTCGCCGAGACGCCCGTCAGATACCCGCCGGTCGTGTGCAGGATCCCCTTCGGCTTCGCCGTCGAACCCGACGTGTAAAGGACGAACAGCGGATGCTCGGCGTCCAGCGGCTCAGCCGGGCACACCGGGTCTGCCGCCGCCACGATCTCCTCGTAGAACACGTCGCGCCCCTCCTGCATCTGGCAGGGCGTGCCCTTGCTCCGCACCACCACGATCTTCTCCAGCGTGAGCAGATCACCCATCACCTCATCCACACGATCCTTGACCGGCGCCGTCCTGCCCTTACGCGCCGCGCCATCGACCGTGATCAACACCTTCGCCTCGGAGAACTCCATCCGCTCACGCACCGCCTCCGCCGAGAACCCACCGAACACAACGTTATGCGGCGCACCGATACGCGCACACGCCAACATCGCCACAACCACCTCCGGAATCATCGGCAGATAGACCCCCACCACATCGCCCACGCCCACACCCAGATCCTTCAACGCGCTCGCGAACCGTTCAACGTCGCCGAGCAGCTCCGCGTAAGTGATGTCACGCTCCCGCCCATCCTCACCACGCCAATGCAACGCCACGCGCTCGCCCCTGCCCGCGATCACGTGGCGATCCAGGCAGTTGTAGGACACGTTCAGCGCGCCACCCGTGAACCACCTGTAGAACGGCGGATCGGAGTCATCGAGCACGCGCGTCCAGCGCTGGAACCACTCGAGCTGCTCCGCCTGCGCCGCCCACCACGCCTGCGGGTCGGCCGCCGCCCGCTCGTAAACGGACGCGTCTTTCAGCAGCGCGCGCTCGCGGAACTCCTCAGGAGGTTCGAAGCGCTCGACCTCCAGCAGCGCGGCCAGCTCTGCGTCGAGCGCCTCTCCCGCGGCCTGGTGCGATCCCGTTGCCATGGCAGAACACTACTGCCGCCCGAGCGGCACGACCGGCAGCACCGTGCGCCCGAACGTCGAGTTGGTGACCGCCGCGAATGACGCGTACCACGCCGCCGCGGCTGTCGCGAGGCCGACGTAGCCGCCCCAGTGCGTGACCGTTGCATGCGCGCCCACCGCGCCGATCGCCAGCAGGATGAACGTCGCCGTCAACAGCACGAATACGAGCAGCACCGCGCCGCTCGTGCGTAGCGCCGCCACCGTCATGTAGGCGGTGAAGATCGCCCACGCCCACAGGTACACGCCGACCGCGTGTCCCGCGTTGCCGCCGATCTGCTTGGCGTAGAAGACGTTCAGCGCCCAGAACGAGATCCAGAAGGCGCCGAACGAGCAGAACGCCACCGCGCCGAAGGTGTTGCCCGTGCGGAACTCCCACAGGCCGGCGAGCAGCTGCACGATGCCGCCGTACACCAGCGCCAGGCCGAGCACCACCGGCAGGCCCTTTTCGTTGACGAGATTGGAGTTGAACATCGAGAGCACGAACGTCGTCATCGCGAACGCGCCCAGGCCCAGCGGCCCGGGGTCCGCCGGTTTCCAGCCCGCGAGCGCCGGCCGCGTCGGGTCCTCACGCTGGCCGCGGTCCTCCCGTGGACGACGGTCGATCGTTGCTGCCTCCATCGAAGCCTCCTTTGCGGCGCCAGCTGTGGCGGCCACACGGCGCCTGTTGGATGAATCCCTCGGGAGCGGGGAGCGGCAATTGCGCACGCTCGAGGCTCTCGTTCAACCGGAGTATTCCCGCTAGCGTGTGCTTCTAATCGTGCGAGCGGCGCTCAGCTCTCAGCTGCTCGCGCCCCGCTTGCGCCGGCGCTTGCGCGAGGAGCCGCCGCTCGCCGGGCGCACGGGCTCCGGCACCGCGCCCACGCCGGCCGCGACGGGCGCCCCGCGACCACCGCCCGCCTGCGCACGCAGCTGCGCCTGAGACGGCCACGGCCGGGCCTCTCCCGCCGCCCACGCCGGCGGCTCGCCCTTCGGCCAGCGACCCATGTAAAGGATGCCCATCATCACCAGCCAGAAGGCCGGCACCACCTGCAGCTCGGCGCCGCCGATCGGCAGGAAGATGAGCAGGCCGGTGAACATCCCAAGGATGCCCATCCAACGTGTCACCAGCCCGACACGCAGCGCGTTGATCATCGTCGCGATCATCCCCGCCGCGAGCGCCAACCCGCCGAACAGGTCGACGTAGTCGGCGATCATGTTCGCCGTGCCGGTCGTCAGCGCGACTTCGACCGCATGGTTGCTGAAGTTGTGGCCGACCGCGAAGTTGTGCGTCTCGATCGCGCTCGCCACCTGGTGGCCGAGGCTGACGAGCGCCACCGCGACGCCCCCGCCGATGACCAGCGGGCGGGCTGCCGCCCACGTCTGGGGACGGCGAAAGCGCGTCGCATCGAGGAGCACCAGCAGGACCAGCGTCAGCGCGACGATCGCGACCGTCTCGACCGCGCTGCCCGCGATCAGCGCGAACGCATGGCGGCTGATGAACTTGACCTCCTGCGCGCGCGGACTGACGGCCGGGTTGGCCACGCCCGACAGCGCCGGCGCCAGGCCCTGGAACAGGCCGACGGTGGGCGCGCCGTTGAGCGTCGAGGAGATGACGATCGCGCTCAGCAGATACAGGAAGCCGCCGGCGAAGGCCGGCACCGCCAGCCGGCTGCGGTGCTCGGACTCCTTTGCGACCTGGTCGCGGATCTCGCTTGTCGTGGGCATGAGCAGCGCAGTCTATGATGCGAGCATGGAGAGCGGCGGACTCGGAGACCTTTTCGGCGATCCCGAGGAGCTCCAGCGGCGTCTCGCGGAGTTCGCCGAACAGATGCAGGGCAACCAGCGGCTGGTGTGGGCGGACAACGCGATCAAGCTCGCCGTCGACATGACGGTCGCGGCCGTCGCGAGAGTCAACGTCCAGGGCAACGCCGAGGCGCAGGCCGAGCAGATCCGCACCGTGATCGCGCGCGTGTTCCCAGAGGCCGTCGCCCTCGTGCGCGAGGCGCGCGAGGGGCTTCAGTAGCGGTAGTCCGGCCGGCGCGCAGCGCCGTCACGGACGAAATCAATCTCTCAGCGGCGCGCAGCGCCGTCACGGACGGCAATCAGTAGTCCAGCGCCCCGGCGCGCTCCGCCTCGCGCGACGCGCGCCCGGCATGCAGGACCTCCTTGAATGAGCGGAAGCGGAAGATGAACACGACCGCGCCGAGCCCCACGAGCGCGGTGAACAGCGCGATCGCGATCTGCTGACCGACGGAGTACGCGGCCACGACCGTCGTGGACGCGTTCGTGGCGAACACCTTCACGAGCAGCGCCTGCTGCACGCCGGCGCCACCGGGCGTGAGCGGCACCGCACCCGCCACCTGGTTGACGGCGAACACGAGCAGAACGTTCTCGACAGAGCCGCCGACCCGAAAGGCGTCGAGCAGGAACCAGAAGGCGGTGAAGCGGCAGATCCACGCGAGCGCCTGCAGGCAGGCGACCTCGCGCAGATAGCGGCGCCGGTCGCTCAAGATCGTCACGCCCTGGCGCACACGCGCCCAGAAGGCCTTCGCGCGCTCGGACAGCAGCGCGAACGCGACCAGCCCTATGACTCCGAGCGCGGTGATCAGGAACAGCGTCAGGTGGAAGTGCGCGGCCAGGTAGGAGATGTCGAAGGAGCTCAGCTTGGAGAAGTCGGGCGGCTTGGGGAACACCCCCTGGGTGAACGCGAAGATCAGCACGAGCACACCCACGCTGGCGTCGAAGATCGACTCCACGAAGAACGCGGCGGCGACGGTGGGATAGCGCGCGCCGGGGATCGACGAGCGCGTCAGGAACAGCTTGATGACGTCGCCGCCGCGGGCGGGCACGACGTTGTTGAAGCCGACCGCCGCGAAGTACGCGCCCCACACGCGCCGCCACTGGAAGCGCGTAGCCGGGTAGGCGGCACGCAGGCTGTGGAAGTCCCCGCGCGAGCGCAGCGTGAGGTTGAGGCCGAAGAACGCCAGGCCCGCCAGCAGCGCCGCCCAGTGGACCGCCGCCAGATCGGAGAAGAACTGCCCGGCCGCGCTCAGGAACGAGCTGATGCTCTGGCCGATCGAGGCGGACGCGAGTAGCTCGGGCACGAGCCAAGCGTACGGCCCGCCAAGGACCACCGGGCGCACCTGATGCGCTACAACGGGTCGATGGCGCCAAGCGAGACCGTCCGTGAAGGCCTGACGGTGGCGGTCACAGGCCCGACAGGCGAGATCGGCCTGGCGTTCGTGTCTGCGCTGCAGCGCTCGCGCGAGGTGGGCTCGATCCTGGGCATGGCACGCAGGCCGTTCGACCCGCGCGCGCGAGGCTGGAAGAAGGTGTCCTACCGGCGTGGAGACGTGCTCGACCGCGACGCGGTGGACGCACTCGTGCGCGAGGCCGACGTGGTCGTGCACCTGGCGTTCATGATCATGGGCGGCGCGAAGGAGAGCCGGGAGGTCAACCTCGCGGGCTCGCGCAACGTGTTCGAGGCGAGCGTCGCGGCGGGTGTCGAGCGGCTTGTGTACGCCTCCTCCGTTGCCGCTTACGGCTTCCATCGCGACAACCCTCAGCCGCTCACCGAGGACGTCCCCGCGCGCGGCACCGCCGCCCACTACTACTCCGCCCAGAAGGCGGAGGTGGAGGCGCTGCTCGCGGACACGCTCGCCGGCGCGGCGACGGCCGGCTACGTGTTTCGCCCGTGCATCGTCGCCGGCCCGCAGGCGCCGCTGCTGCTCGACAGCCTGCCCTACACGCAGATCTCCGAGCGGCTGCCCGGACCCATCCTCAACCTGCTCGACGGCGTGCCGATCCTCAAGCCGGTCCTGCCGGATCCGGGCGTGCCCTTCCAGCTTGTGCACCACGACGACGTGGCCAGCGCGATGCGCGCGGCCGTTCTCGGGCGCGGGGAGCCCGGTGTTTACAACCTCGCCGGAGCGGGCGAGCTGACGGTCAAGCTGCTGGCGGAGGAGCTCGGCTGGTATTCGATTCCGGTGCCCGAGCTGGCCGTGGACGCGGTCGCGGAGATGATCGGACGCCTCGGCTTCCTGCCGGCGCAGGCGCAGTGGATCGCTGCGTTCCGCGAGCCGGTGATCATGAGCGCCAGCAAGGCTCGACGCGAGCTCGGCTGGCGTCCGCGCCACGATGCGCTGCACACGCTGCGCGAGACGATCAGCGCCGCGCGGCTGGATCGCCTCATCCGCTGAGACGGCGAGGGTGCGCGCGCCGTAGGCTACCGAGCCCGTGAACGCCAGCGAGACCGTCGAGTCCACCCCCACCAGCGCGAGCAGCCGCCGCGTGGCGATCGTCAGCGACAGCACCACGTATCTACCGCAGTCGCTGATCGACGACATGGGCATACACCAGGTGAGCCTGTATGTGGGCTGGGGTGGGGATCTGCGGCCCGAGCACGAGTACCGCGACCTGGATGCGTTCTACGCGAGGCTGCACGAGTCCCCGCAGCTGCCGACCACCTCACAGCCGTCTGTCGGCGACTTCCTGTCCTGCTATCAGCCGCTGCTCGGCGCCGGCTGCGATGTGCTGTCGCTGCACATCGCCGGTGGCCTGTCGGGCACGTGCGAGAGCGCGCGCGAAGCGGCCCGCATCGTGACCGCGGAGCAGCCGGCGGGCAGGATCGAGGTGCTCGACAGTCAGACCGGCGCCGGCGGCCTCGGCTGTCTGGTGGCGCTCGCCGCCCGCGTCGCCGAGCGGGGCGCCACGCTGGACACGGTCGCGGACAGCGTACGCGCAGCCAGGGAGACCCTTGACATCTGGTTCTGCCTGGACACGCTCGAGTACCTGCGCCGCGGTGGACGGATCGGGGCGGCGCAGGCGCTGGTGGGGACGGCGTTGAAGATCAAGCCGATCCTCACGTTCGGCACCGAGATCGCGCCCGCCGGGCGCGTGCGCACGCACCGGCGCGCGCTCGAGCGGATGATCGCCTACCTGCACGAGCTGCACGAGCGGGGCGCGACCGACTGGATCGTCCAGCACGCCCAGGCGGCCGCGGACGCCGAGCAACTCCGCGCCGCTGGCATCGCGTTGTTCGGGTTCGAGCCGCTGTTCTGCACCGAGGTGGGCCCTGTGCTGGGAGCCCACCTCGGCTCGGGGATGCTCGTCGGCGGGATGACATCGCCCGGAGCTACTT